>Ga0209888_1000006_pt1 | contig 190600 bp, 163 predicted proteins | sample OrgsoiDNA_201059_FD_185807 | JGI IMG/M metagenome (GOLD analysis project Ga0209888, IMG submission 185807) | Permafrost soil microbial communities from the Arctic, to analyse light accelerated degradation of dissolved organic matter (DOM) -... | ecosystem: Environmental > Terrestrial > Soil >...
GCGAGCTCACCCAATGTTGGCCAGAAGCCGAAGGCGGCTTCCTCGAATAGGCCTGATACATAGATGCAACCGGGTAGCAGTGTTCAAAAAGCGGGTAGACAGTGGAGGTGAGTCCATACATAGGAGTAGGCTTGCCCGCGATGGCGAATGCCGAAGCAATGGAGATATGTCTCCCATACCGCGTTGCCCCAGCCATTCGCGAGCAAGCTCGGCTCCCACCGGATTTGTGGTGGCCGATTATTTTGGCCTTGATCCCGAGACCCTGTGGGAGCGAGCTTGCTCGCGAAGAACGATGACGCGGACTGTCTGAAACGTCGCGAGCAAGGTGGCTCCAACAGGTTTTACAGCTTGAGTTACTTCTTCTTCGCCACAGCCTCTGCCGCCAGGCATTCCAGGGCGAACTGTTCGGTGTAGGTCATCTGGATCGGGGTGGTTTCGCCCTTGACGGTTCTTTCCCCGTCGAGGATGTAGCGAATGCGTTTGTCAGTAACACCAAGGCGTTTGGCGATCCAGCCCGGGGTCTGGCCGATGCGGGTGATCAGCTTGTCGGCGTAGTCGGTGGACGGGTTGTAGAGTTCTGCGTTAGGGCTCATGCGACTTCCAGAGAGACGTTGCGCCGCGATGGGCTCGCGGCTGTACGACACAGTGAAGGAATCGTCGAATGATGTCGCGCCCTATATTTGCCGGGGCAGGGCGCGGGTGTTGGTACGGGCGCACTCAAGGCACGGCAAACGCAACTGCTGCCGGTTTCTGTTCAAGTTTGCCGAGGACTGTTTCCGGTAGCGTGTACATGGCACCGGTAGAAGGGTCAATGATGAGCAGGCCAATAATGTCCAGAAGACCAAAGTTCGCCCAATACCACCGATCAATACCCGAATCCAACACCTCGAACGTACTGAAATAGCCATCCTTGCGGAAGGTTATCTTGTACGTTTCGCCATCGAAGTAACTGACGTTGGACTTGAGCGTGACCTGATCCGGCGTAACGCCGGAGTGGACCAATGCACCGCTTTGGTTGTGAACTTCATACGCCGCGCCGCTGGGATAGGACCTCACTGCGACGGGGTATTTGTTGTCACTGAAGATGCTCGCGCAGCCAGTGCTCAGAAGGACAGAAACGAGGGGAAAACACAGTTTTAACGCGACAGTCTTGCGCATGAAGCACTCCATTGCTTGTCGGTGACAAGGCAATGATAGCCAAAGGATGCCAATTTGCTTCCAGCCCCAATCTATCTCTCACGCTCATCTTCCACCGCCCCGGCATACGGCCCCACCCTGTGAGCATGCAGCCGGCAATGGCCAGGGCATAGCGCGGGAGGCCAGGCCAATCGGCGTTGTTAGCCGCAGTGGGTGCAAAAAAAACCGGAGCAGACGCGCGCCTGCTCCGGTATCGATCATTGCGCAAACACCACTGGCACGGTGAATCTGCGGGCGCTGCCTTGCGGGGGGCGGGGCACGGGGGAGGCGCGGCTGATCATGTCCAGCGTCGCCCTGTCCAGTGCGGCAAAGCCTGAGGAGCGCACGATGTTGGCATTAAGGACTTTACCCTCGTCGTCGATCTCGAATTGCAGGTAGGCGTTGCCCCGGTCGCCACGCTCACGGGCGTTTTGCGGGTAGCGTTTGAACTTCTCCAGATGCGCCAGCAACAGTGACTGCCAGCGTGCTTTCAATGCCGGGTCCGCTGCACCGGCTGACGATTGTGCGGCAGCGGTTCTGTCTGCGGGTCTGGCGTCTGCTTTGGGGGGCGCCGTGGTGTTGGTGGCCGCCTGGGATTTTGCCGCTTCGGCCTGTTCTCGTTCAGCCTTGTCGAGTGTGCTGTCTTCGCGAGCCGACGTATCCTTTTGCTCCTTGAGCGCCTCCCGGGCCTGTTCTACCCGAGGCACAGGCGGTTTGGCCGGTGGCTTCTTTTTTTCAGGCTCGGTTTTCTTCGGCAGCTTTTCCAGCGGTTTGGCCGACGGCGCGCTGGACTGTTGGCGGATGACCGTGTCCGGCGCCACGTCGAGGTTTTCCTTGACCACCTGGGCCTCGGGCGTCGGTGCCAGTTCGATCATCATGGCGGCGGGTGCGGCTTGGGCCTCGGTCGTTGTCGGGTTGTACAGCAGCCATGCGGTCAGGCCGGCATACACACCCAGAGTGAGCAGGGTCGCGCAACTCCAGAGCGTCGCGCCTGGTTTTTTCAGGTAATCACGGTGCCGGGTCATATCACCGGCACTCTTGTTTTAAGGCTCATCGCTAGCCGTATTCCCTTAGAACTTGACCGTCAAACCGGTTTTGAATGTCCTGCCCGGCGCAGGCATGAAGCTCTGTGCCAGCGGGTCCAGGTAGTACTGGTTGGTCAGGTTCTGCACGCCGAAATCCAGCTGCGTGTCCCTGAAAATCTCGACACTGGCGAACAGGTCGAAAATCGCCGACTTCTGGTAGTAGATCTGATTGGTGGTAATGCCGTTGTTCCAAGGCTTGTTCAGCTTTGCCGTGGGGGTGCTGTTGTAGACCATGCGACCGCCCACGGTCAGGCGATTCTCGAACCAGCGTGAGCCCAGCGTGGTGTTGATCGAGTATTTGGGCGGGTTCTGGGTGTTGCTGTAGGAACCCTGGAACCCCCCGGACACGCAGTTGGGCGAGGCCGTGCCATCGTCGCGCAGCTTCTGCGCCAGGTCGGGGGCGCAGGTCTTGGCGTCCAGGTAGTAAGTGGCCGACGCATCGGCAAATACCCGGCCCATGTCATAGCGGGTCTGCAACTCGAAGCCGTTGACCCGGAAGCTGTCGACGTTCTGCAGGTTGCCCCCTGAGATGTCGTAGTAATCGCGGGTGATGTAGTTCTTGATCTTGTTGTCGAAGTACGCAAGTTTCGCCGCGCCGCTGTCACCATCGCGCAACAGGTTGTCCTGCAGGTAACTGACGCCTAGCTCCCAGGCCTTGCTGCGCTCGGGTTTCAGGTTGGCCGAGGGGATGGCGGCGGTGAAGGCCCCCAGGGTCGATTCGAACAGGCTCGGCATGCGCACGCCTTCGGTGTAGCTGGCGTAGACAAAGCTGTTATCGGTCAGCCGGTACTTCACGCCGAACGCCGGAGCAAAGGCCGTCGCCCGGCGATTGATGGGTTTGGAGTAGCTGTAGGAGGTGGCGTACTTCTGCATCTCGGTATCGTCCGCCTCGAAACGATCGTAGCCGCTGGCGCCCACCTTCCCGCCTTCGTAGCCGCTGGCGTTGAGCGAGTCCTGGGTGAACTGACCGTTCTGGTCCGGCCGCCAGTAGGTGTAGCCGATACGGTCGCTGCCCTTGTACAGCCAGGTCCAGCGCACCGGGCGTTCGGCGAAGGTCTTGCCGGTGGCCAGGCTATTGGCGTCCTTGCTGTGGAACTGGCTGTAGCGCCCGCCTGCCGTGAACGACAGTCGATCGGTGGGCTCCCATTGCAGCGAGGACATCAGGCTGGCTTCTTCTCGTTCGCCGCCACGAATGAAACGGTTGGCGTCGCGGTTCGCCTGGCTGTCCTGGGAGTGTGCGCCGGGGCTCAGGTGTTCGTTCTGGTAGGAGGCCCCGTAGTTGAAGGTGAACTTGCCGACGCTGGAGGCGAACAACGAGGTGTTGCTCAGGTCCAGCCCCCAGCGTTTGTCGCTGGACTGCTCGATCAGCGCGTCCTGATAACCCAACGGGTCCAGTTGGTCTGGCTCGTTTTCCGGGTCGCGCAACGGGGTGGTCGGGCCCAGGCCGTTGAACATTTTGCTGTCGGCCTGGGTCATCCAGGCGTTGGCCTTGAAGTCGATCAGGTCGTTGTTTTCTGGCTTGAAGGCATACCGGGCCGTGTAGGCGTTGATGCGCATGGTGCCGGGCGCCCATTGCGGGACGGTGCCGGTGGTGTTGCGGATGATCCGCGAGGGCATGATTTCGCCGAACTCGCTGTTGGAGTAGCGGTAACCCAGTTCCAGAGACTGGTCCGGATCAGGCTTGATCGTGGCCTTGAGCAGCACCGAATCGCTCTGGTTCGAGGTGTTCAGCACTTCGTTGCCCGGCTTGAAGACCTTGGCGACGCTGTTCTGTTCTTCGATCACCGTGACCCGTTTTTTCTGCACCGGGTCCCAGCGGCTGACGGGCGCAAACGTCTGGTATTTCTTGTAGCCATTCTTGCCGGCGTAATAGTTACCACTGTCGCGCTGGGTCACGGCGGCGACCAGGTCCAGTGTGTCGCTGGTGCTGGCGAACGCCAGGCTGCCCGCGCCGCTGTGGGGGTCGAACAGGTCGTTGCTGCCTTTGCGCGGTACCGAGTAGTAATCGTTTGGGCGTCTGACGCTGTTGCTGGAGATATCCCCCTTGGCGCGAAAGCCCCAGGTTTCGCCGTCCTTGAGGATGTCCTTGGCCTGCAGGGTCTTCATCTGCACGATGCCGCCGATGGCACCGGCTGCATTGGCTTCCAGGCTCGGGCCTTTGGTGACGGTGATGTCGCTGATCAGGTCCGGGTCGATGTAACTGCGCTGCTGCGTACCGCCGTAACCCCGGTAGGCATCGATGGACTGTTGGCTGCCATCGACCGTCACCGGCACCCGGTTCTGCCCCTGGATACCGCGAATGTTCACATCCAGCGCGCCGCCGTTGCGGGTGTCGCCCACCTGCACACCGGGCACGCCCTTGAGCACGTCTCCCGGGGAGCTGCCACGAAAACGGTTCAGGGTTTCACCGGAGATGTACACCGACGACGAAGGCTGGGTGTAGACCTGGGCCGCTGCGCCGTTGATGCGGCTGCTCATGCCGCCCTTGATGGTGATCGGGCCGAGGACTTCACTGCCGTCCAGGTCGCTGACCGTATCACCAGCCCGCTGACCGGCAGTGGTATTTTGCGCGGCACGGCTGAGGATCAGGCTGCGCTGGTCATCGATGCGCCAGGCCACGGCGCTGGAGCCCAACAAGGTTTGCAACGCCTGGGCATGGGTGTAGTTGCCCTTGAGTGCAGGTGCCTGCAAACCGTCCACCAGACCGGCTTCCAGGCTCAGTTGCAGGTCGGCCTGACGGGCGAAGGCCCTCAAGGCACCGATCAGAGGTTGGGCCGGAATATCGAACACATGCAGCGATTGGTCACGTTGCAGCGCGGAGGTGTCTTTCGGGTTGGCTGCGGCCAGACAGGGATCGAAAATCGCGGAACTGACCGCCACACACAGCACGGCCAATGCCACAGGCACTTTCTGGCTGCGTTTGGCGTCGGCCACCTGACAAAACTGCGGTCGTTGACCCATCTTGCATCGTCTCCAAGTTTTCAATATTGCGACTCATTCGCAAATCGAGAACTACAAAGACGAGCACCTGACGGATTTTTTTCAGGAAAAATAAATTATTTTGCCCGCACCACCGTCATCAACCCGGAATAGTGGCGGATCTGACCACCCAACGGGGCAACCAGCGCTTGCAAGGCGTGCTGCGGATCGCGCATGTCGTACAGGCCCGTGACACGCTTTTCGGCCAGGGCGGGGTCGGTGATGACGATCCAGCCGAGCTGATAGCGACGCAGCTGTTCGACCACCTGAGCCAGGCTCGCGTTTTCAAAGAACTGTGGCCCGTCGATCCAGCCAGCCACCTCTTCGGGTGCCACCGCAGACTGGCTGACCTGACCACTGGCGTGATCGATCCATAACCGTTGGCCTGCGGGCAGACGATGAGGCTGACCTGCGGTGGTGACACCCACTGTGCCTTCGCGCACTTCCACCTTCAGGCCTGCCTCGCTCTGGGCAACATCGAATGCAGTGCCCAGAACCCTCACCGTTGCGCTGTTGCTGTCGACCTCGAACGGTTTGTTGGCGTCGTGGGCGACATCGAAAAACACCTCGCCCTTGATCAGCGTCACCTTGCGGATGGCGTCGTTGAATACGACGTTGATCGCCGTTTGTGGGGCCAGGGTCAGGCTGCTGCCGTCTTCCAGTTGCACGGATTTTGTCTGTGCCGTGGCCGTGCTGTAGTCGGCCCGAAGCGACGGCGCGAGAAAAATCACCGCGCACAAGGCCCAGGCGCCAAAGCAGGCGGCCGCCAATAGCGGCTTGCGGGACCGGCGCGTGCGACGGGCGAGGGCGGGGGCTAATGGAGTGGCCGCGGTGCTCTGCGGCCAGTGTCGGGTGGTGGTCGGCGTTTGCCCGCCCAGCCCGCTCCAGGCGCGGTTGACCTGGGCCCAGGCTTGCAGATGCTCGGGGTCGCTGTGCAACCACTGATCGAACTCATCGAAGTACTCCGGGTGGTTTTCGATGAGCAGCAGCCACTGACTGGCCTGCTCCAGGCTGCTGGCCGAGGCGGGCAATGTGCTCAGGGATTCAGGCATGTGGGCTTTCCTTGCGGTGTGGATCCGCAGCGCGGTCGCAGGGTTCGAGACTGGAGGCCAGGTGGACAAGGGCTTCCTTGACCAGCCGATGCACAGTGGAAAGCGAGAGTTTCAGATGATCTGCGGTTTGCTGCAACGTGTAGCCACCCAGGCGATGCATTTCCACCGCCACGCGCATGGTCTCTGGCAGGCGCGAGAACCTGGCAGCGACCCGCTGAACGTCATCGCTGTGCGCCATCCGCTGTTCCGGGGACAGCTGCTGGTCGGGCTGCATCCACTGTGGCGGACTTTCGTACTGGCGTTTTTCGGTGGCCTGGCGGCGCACGGCGTCCAGCGCCAGGTTGCGCACGATGCGGTACAGATAGGCCACCGGTTGGTCCAGGGCTTCATGGGACGGCGCACTGAAACGCAGAAAGGCGTCCTGCACTACGTCCTCGGCCCGCATGGGATCGCCCACCACCGCCTTGGCGTACTGGATCAGCGCGGGGCGATGCTCGAGGTAGAGTTGGAGCCTTGCAGCTTCGTCAGTCACGAAAAACACTCGGGTACAGTCAAGAGAACGTGAGCTGACACAAGCGCCCACGAAACAGCGCGAGGACGGTAATTTAATTGAGATTAATTATCAATACCAAGGGCGAGCAGAAGATTGTCGGAGCGACGGGGGGGCGATCCACCTTGCCCGCGAAGAACGCTGGTGCGGACTGTCTGAAAAAACGCGGGCTCAGCTTCGCGGGCAAGCCTCGCTCCAACAGATCCGGGAGTCTTTTAGTTCGCCCGGCTCATCACCAGCTTGATCCCGAAGCCGATGAACACCGCGCCGGTCAATCGGTCCAGGGTCTTCATCACGGCGCCTCTTGCCAGAAACCGGCTCAGGGGCACGGTGGCGGCAATCAGCATGGCGAACCAGATCAGCGTCAGCACCACGTGGATGCACGCCAGCAAAAAGCTGAACGAGGCCAGGTGGCTGCCCAGCGGGATGAACTGTGGCAGGAAGGTCACGTAGAACACCCCGACCTTGGGGTTGAGGATATTGGCCAGCAGACCGCGACTCAGGGCTTGCAGGTTGCTTTCCTGGGCATCGACCACGATGCCTTCAGCAGCGTTGAGGCTGGCCCGGGGTTTCATCAGCAGTTTCACTCCCAGCCATAGCAGGTACGCCGCGCCCAGCCATTTGACGACGGTGAACGCGGTGTTGGAGGCCGCCAGCAATGCGCCCAGACCCAGCGATGCCGCAGCGCCCCATGCCAGGCATCCCAGGGCAATGCCGAGGGCCGCGAACATGGCCTGACGTGCACCTCGGGCGGCTGCGGTGCGCAGTACCAGGGCGGTATCGATGCCAGGGGTGATCGCAAGAAGGGTCGCGGCCAGGGTGAAGGCCAGGAGTGATTGGCTGACGGTCATGAGGGTGCGGATCCATGCGGGGCAGAAGACGTGCCCCGCATGCTACAGGCGCAATCAGCGCGACAGCAAACCGCGTTTTGCCAGGTTGCTGAACAGGGCACCCACGCCGAAGGTCCAGGGGGTGGCCTTGCTGCTGTGGGTGACCTGGTTGTGCAGGCCGCCCAGCAGTTTGCTGCTGATACTTACCTGGTCACCCAGCTTGTGGGTGAAACCGCCGCCCGGGTGATCGCGGTCTTCGGTCGGAGCAAACAGGGTGCCGAGGAACAACAGGAAACCGTCCGGGTACTGGTGGTTTTCATTCACGGTCTGGGCCACAAGGTCTTCCGGGTCACGGCTGATCTGGGCCATGGAGCTGGCGCCCCGCATCAGGTAGCCGTCGGTGCCTTGCACTTGCAGGTCTACCACGCAGTTGCGCACGTCATCGAGGCTGAACTGTTCGTCGAACAGGCGAATGAACGGGCCTATTGAGCAGGAGGCGTTGTTGTCCTTGGCCTTGCTCAGCAGCAACGCGCTGCGGCCTTCGAAGTCCCGCAGGTTGACGTCGTTACCCAGGGTTGCGCCGTGGATCTGCCCGCGGCTGTTCACGGCCAGGACGATTTCCGGCTCTGGGTTGTTCCATTCGGATTTGGGGTGGATGCCGATTTCGGCGCCGCTGCCCATGGCTGCCAGTACGGGTGCCTTGGTGAAGATTTCCGCGTCAGGGCCGATGCCAACTTCCAGGTATTGCGACCACATGCCTTTTTCGATCAGCAGGGCTTTGAGGCGCATGGCCTGCTCGGAACCTGGCTTGATGCTGCGCAGGTTTTCTCCGATGGCCTGCTGCACGATGGCCCGCACGCTCTCGGCCTTGGCGGCGTCGCCACCGGCCTGTTCCTCGATGACCCGCTCGATCATGCTCGCGGCGAATGTCACGCCGGCGGCCTTGATCACTTGCAGGTCGGCAGGGGCCAGCAGGAAGGGTTTGTCGGTATCGCGCTGGCTGCCGGAGTTGGCCAGCAGGGCTTCCAGGCTGCAAATCAGACGGCCGGGTGCCGAGCGCACCGCTTGCAGGGGCGACTCGCCTTCGAGCAGTTCGCTCAGGGTGGCGAAACTGTCGGACAGATCGAACACACCGTCGGCGCGCAAGACGATGGGCGATGGCCCGGAAACCTTGCCGGGTACCCAGGCGCGGCCGATGAGGCTGCCAGCCAGGCCATCAACGGGCAGGGTGTTTTCGAGGGTAAGCGAAGTTGCCATGTAGGTAGTCCTGAACGAGGGAGTGCAAGACTTCACGCTAAAGATCCGGCTCGATGAGCGCCAATGACATATTCTCAATATTCGATAACATGAGGTTATCGCTCATCGGGATTGCCTTCATGTCCGACATCTCTTTTTCCACTCTGTCCAACTGGCTGCGCTTCAAGCACCTGGTCTTGATCGACACCCTGGCTCGCACCCGCAACATGCACACCACCGCACAGCTGATGAATCTCAGCCAGCCTGCGGTGAGCAAGATGCTGCGCGAAACCGAAAAGCTGCTGGGCTTTGATTTGTTCGAACGCCTGCCACGCAGTATGCCACCCACCGAATTGGGTAGTTATGTGGCGCGCTACGCGCAAATTGCCCTGAATGACGCGAGCAAGTTTGTCGATCAGGTCAACAGCTTGCGCACCGGCGGGCATGGTTTCCTCAAGGTCGGGGCGATTTTCGCGGCCACGGCGGTGGTGCTGCCCGATGCCATTGTCGAGATCAAGCGCCGCTGGCCGCTGCTGTCCATCGAAGTGGTGGAGCAGACCAGCGACCACCTGATGGAAATGCTTGAACAGAAGAAACTGGACCTGGTGGTTGCGCGCTTCACCGAAGAGCGGCATCAGCAGCTGTATGACTTCCAGCGCCTGGCACCGGAGCCCTTTTGCCTGGTGGTCAACAGCCGCCACCCTTTGTGCGAGCAAGGCAGCGTCCCGCTATCGGAACTGGGTAAATGGCCGTGGATCCTTTACCCCGTGGGCACGCCAATCCGGGCACGCATGGAACTGGCGTTCGCCAAGGCCGGGATCCCGACGCCGACCAATACGGTGGACACCATTTCCATGCAGACCTTCCTGCAGGTGCTGCAGTCCGGTCCCATGCTGGCACTGCTGCCCGAGTCCATGGTTCAGCCGCATATCCAGAGCGGGTTGCTCAAGATGTTGGACACCCCGTTCGGTGTAGTGCCCCAGGACTACGGCATCCTGACTCGTAAGGATGAGCACCTGGTGGGCGCAGCGCTGGAGTTTGCGGAAATTTTGCTGGAGAACGCGCGGGTCAAGCGGGCTGAGTCCTGATGGTGAGATGAGGGCTGAGCGAGTCCCGCGTCGTTTAGTCAACACGGTTCCTGTGCAGGCTGTGCAGGGGCGGACTTGTCCGCGAAAGCGATGTTTCTAGCCCCTGAGATATCGTCTGTGCTGACGTCTTCGCGGACGAATCCGCTCCTACAGTCGAGCGCGCGGCGTCAGTCCAGGTGAAGTTTGCAGGCGATAACCAGCCGTTATCGATCAATCAAAACTTGTCATTGGGCAATTATCGGTCCGCTCCTTACAGTGGCGGACCTGGATTATCTTTATTCGACGCCCGAGTGCCATATGGAAATCATTGCCAAAACCCAGGAAGTCGACAGCCGCGCCGCTGCTATTCGGCTCAATCCGCTGGACGATGTGCTGATCGCTCGCCATACCTTGCCAGCGGGTTTGCACCTGCCCCATGAAGATTTCACCGTCCTGCAGCCGATTGCTGCGGGGCACAAGGTCGCTACCCGGCGTATCGATCAGGGCCAACCGGTCAAGCGTTACGGCCAGATCATCGGCTTTGCCTCCCAGGCCATTGAAGCAGGGGAGCATGTGCACGTTCACAACCTGGCCATGGGCGAGTTTTTGCGTGATTACGCCTTCGGTGCTGACGTCCACGCCACCCCTGCAACCCAAGCCACTTTCAATGGCATCGTGCGTGCTGATGGCCGGGTTGCGACCCGTAATTACGTCGGCATCCTGACCTCGGTCAATTGCTCGGCCACCGTGGCCCGTGCCATTGCCGATCATTTCCGTCGCGATATCCATCCCGAGGCGTTGCTTGCTTACCCCAATGTCGATGGCGTGGTGGCGTTGACCCACGGCCAAGGCTGCGCGGTTGACCCCAGCGGGGAAGGGCTGGCGCTGTTGCGCCGCACCCTGGCCGGTTATGCCGTACACCCCAATTTCGCTGCCGTGCTGGTCATCGGCCTGGGCTGCGAAACCAATCAGATCGACGGGCTGCTGGACACCCAGGGCCTGGCGCGCAGCGACAAATTGCGCACTTTCACCATCCAGGACAGCGGCGGCACGCTGAAAAGCATTGCCAGCGGTATTGCCCAGGTCAAAACCCTGCTGGCCGAGGCCAATCAGGTACAGCGCGTGCCGGTCAGCGCCAGCCATCTGGTGGTGGGCCTGCAGTGCGGCGGCTCTGATGGCTACTCCGGCATCACCGCCAACCCGGCATTGGGTAATGCAGTGGATCGGCTGGTGGCAGCGGGCGGCACGGCGATTTTGTCCGAGACCCCGGAAATCTACGGCGCTGAACACCTGTTGACGCGACGGGCCGTGAGCCAGCACGTGGGCGAAAAACTCATCGCCCGCATCCACTGGTGGGAAGACTACTGCGCACGAATGGGCGCCGAGTTGAACAACAACCCGTCGGCCGGCAACAAGGCGGGCGGCTTGACCACGATTCTTGAAAAATCTCTGGGTGCGGTGGCGAAGGCCGGCTCCAGCAATCTGGTGGACGTCTATCAATACGCTGAAGCCGTACACGCCAAAGGCCTGGTGTTCATGGACACCCCGGGTTACGACCCGGTGTCGGCTACAGGGCAAGTGGCAGGGGGCGCGAACCTGATTGCGTTCACCACCGGGCGCGGCTCGGCCTACGGTTGCGCGCCTGCGCCGTCGATCAAGCTGGCGACCAATAACTGGCTGTTCGAGCATCAGCAGGAAGACATGGACGTGAACTGCGGCGGCATTGCCGAAGGCACGGCGACCATTGAAGAACGCGGCGAACACATTTTCCGCATGATGCTGAGCATCGCTTCGGGCGAGCGCAGCAAAAGCGAACAGCATGGCTACGGGCAGAACGAGTTCGTGCCCTGGCAGATTGGCGCCGTGACCTGATCACGAGCGCCTGCCGCATCCGCGCGCGATGGCCATTGCCTCGCGCCTGACCTCCATTGATTAACCAGGAGTACTCATGTCCAACACGTCGGGTCATAACTACATCGCAGGTGGCCGTAGTGCCCAGGGTTCGGTCTCGCTGCAGACCTTCGATGCCACGACCGGTGAGGCACTGCCGAACACCTTTATCCAGGCCACCGAGGCGGAAGTCGACACTGCCGCCCGCGCCGCTGCCCAGGCGTATCCGATCTATCGCGCCTTGCCTGCTGCGCGCCGTGCCGAGTTCCTGGACGCGATTGCCGCTGAACTGGACGCCCTGGGTGACGATTTCATCGCGCTGGTCTGCCGCGAAACCGCATTGCCTGCCGGTCGTATCCAGGGCGAGCGCGGACGTACCAGCGGCCAGATGCGTCTGTTCGCCAACGTGCTGCGCCGTGGCGACTTTTATGGTGCGCGCATCGATCTGGCACTGCCGGACCGCAAGCCACTGCCACGGGTTGACCTGCGTCAGTGCCGTCTGGGCGTCGGCCCGGTTGCTGTGTTTGGCGCCAGCAACTTCCCGCTGGCGTTCTCCACGGCGGGCGGTGACACCGCTGCGGCGCTGGCGGCCGGTTGCCCGGTGGTGTTCAAGGCCCACAGCGGCCACATGGCGACTGCCGAGCACGTAGCGGATGCGATCATTCGTGCGGCCGAGAAAACCGGTATGCTCAAGGGCGTGTTCAACATGATCTTCGGTTCCGGTGTCGGCGAAGCGCTGGTCAAGCATCCGGCGATCCAGGCGGTGGGTTTCACCGGCTCGCTCAAGGGTGGCCGTGCGCTGTGTGACATGGCCGCTGCACGTCCACAGCCAATCCCGGTGTTTGCTGAAATGAGCAGCATCAACCCGGTGGTGATCCTGCCCGAAGCCCTCAACGTGCGTGCCGAGACCATCGCCACCGAACTGGCGGCTTCCGTGGTCCTGGGTGCCGGGCAGTTCTGCACTAACCCGGGCGTGGTCATCGGTATCCGCTCTGCGCCATTCAGCGCCTTCGTCGAGCGTCTTGGTGCGCTGATCGGCGATCAACCGGCACAAACCATGCTCAACAGCGGCGGCCTGAAAAGCTACTGCCACGGCCTGGACAACCTCCATGCGCACCCGAAGGTCACGCACCTGGCGGGCAGCACCCAGCAAGGCCGTCAGGCCCATGCCCAGCTGTTCAAGGCCGACGTCAGCCTTTTGCTCGAAGGCGATGAGCTGCTGCAGGAAGAAGTCTTCGGCCCGACCACCATCGTCATCGAAGTCAGCGACAAGACTGAATTGCTGGCTGCACTCAATGGCCTGCGGGGTCAGTTGACCGCCACCCTGATTGGCGAAAACGCCGACTTCGAACAGGCCGCCGATCTGGTTGCGCTGCTGGAGCAGAAAGTCGGTCGCCTGTTGCTCAACGGCTACCCGACGGGTGTTGAAGTGAGCGAGGCCATGGTGCACGGCGGCCCGTACCCGGCAACGTCCGATTCACGGGGCACCTCGGTTGGCACCCTGGCCATCGACCGTTTCCTGCGCCCGGTCTGCTACCAGAACTTCCCGGATGCGTTGCTGCCCGACGCCCTGAAAAACGCCAACCCCCTGGGGCTGACCCGTCTGGTCAATGGCGTCAACAGCCGCGAGGCGCTGGCCTGATTGCATCGGGTTTGATCGTATAGCGTTGTTCCGGCCACCGAGTCTGGTGGCCTTTAAAACAAGAAAAGGATTTTGTATGGCAACTGCATCTGAAGGTGAACGTTTCGATTACCCGCAACTGCTGGATTTTGTCCAACAATTGTTCAAGAAAGTCGGTGCTGGCGATGAGCTTGCCGCAATTGTCAGCCGCACACTGATCGAAGGCGATCTGCTGGGCCACTACACCCACGGCACCAACCTGGTGGCCGGTTACATCGGCAGCATCCTCGATGGTCATGCCAAAGTGGACACCTCGCTGTTCGAGCAGGTCACGGCAACCGGCGTGTCTGCACTGTTCGACGGGCATTACGTGCTGGGCCCGTACTGCGTCGACAAGGCCGTGACCTTCGCCGCCAACGCCGCCGCCCAACAGGGCATAGGCATTGCCGTGGTGCGCCGCTCCCATCACATCGGCTGCCTGGCCGCGTACCTCAAACCCATCACTGACCGCGGCCTGCTGCCGCTGATCTACTCCTCGGACCCTTCCGTGGCGTCGGTCTCCGCCCATGGGGGCATCGAGCCGATGTTCACCCCCAATCCGATTGCCGTGGGCATCCCGACCCAGGATGCGCCGCTGTTGATCGACGTCAGCATGTCGACCATCACCAACGGTTTCGTCGGCAAGTCGCGCAACCTGGGGGAGAAGCTGCCGCACCCGGTGCTGATGTCCAATCAGGGCCAGGTCACCAACGATCCCGAAGCCTTCTTCACCACACCGCCGGGCAGCATTCTGCCGTTGGGCGGGCTGGAGTTCGGTCACAAGGGCTTTGCCCTGGGGTTAATGGTCGAAGCGCTGACCTCAGGCCTGGGCGGGCATGGCCGCAAGGACGGCCCGGATGCCTGGGGCGCGTCGGTGACTGTGGTTGCCATTGACCCGAAGTTCTTCGGCGGCCTGGACAACTTCACCGAGGAAAGCTCGTTCCTGGCAGACAAAGTCCTGCACAGCACGCCGGTCGACAAACAGAACCCGGTGCGGCTGCCGGGTGCCTCGGGGCTGTCGAAGCGCGAGGGGCAACTGCGCGACGGTGTGAACCTGCCAGGGTTCGTCGTGGCTGGCTTGCGCAAGACGGCAGAGCGGCTGGAATGTGCGTTTCCTGTAAACCGTTGATTGATCAATATCTGTAGGAGCCAACTTGTTGGCGAGAAGGCTCGACGCGTTGTGTCAGATCCGCCGCCTCGCGAATAAATTCGCTCCCACAGGTCTGGCTTTCGCGGTTTCGCAGTGACCGAGGATCGCCAACGGAAGTTTTAACCCGAACACCCATCAGCAGGCAGAGACCTTCATGATAAAAATAAAAAAGTACCAAACCATCGCAGTGATCTTTCTGTTCCTGATAGGTGTCGTGAACTATCTGGACCGAAGCGCACTGTCCATTGCCAACACCTCGATCCAGAAGGATTTGCTGATCAGCCCGTCGCAGATGGGCATTCTGTTGTCGGCGTTTTCCATCGCCTACGCGTTCTCGCAATTGCCGCTGGGCATCATCATCGACCGGATCGGCAGCAAACTGGCGCTGGGCGGTTCGTTGATCGTCTGGTCCGTGGCGCAATCGCTGTGCGGCTTCGTGCACAGCTTCTCGGGGTTTATGGGCCTGCGGCTGTTGCTGGGCGTCGGTGAAGCACCGATGTTCCCGTCGGCCGCCAAGGCGCTGGCAGAATGGTTCGACGCCGAGGAACGCGGCACGCCGACCGGCCTGGTCTGGTCTTCGACCTGCATCGGGCCATGCCTGGCACCGCCCTTGCTGACCCTGTTCATGGTCAACTTCGGCTGGCGCGGCATGTTCATCATTACGGGTGTGCTGGGTGTGTGCCTGGCCCTGTGCTGGTTCGCGTTCTACAAGAGCAAGGCCGAGTACATGGTCATGAGTGGCCGCGCCGAGCCTGTTCGCGCAGCACCGACCCAGAGCAAAAGCTCGATCATTGCCGACTGGGCAGCGCTGTTCAAAAGCCGCAGCACCTGGGGCGCGTTCCTCGGTTTCATGGGCGTGATCTACATGCTTTGGCTGCACCTGACCTGGCTGCCGGGCTACTTCGAGCGCGAACACGGCCTGGACCTGTACAAGACCGCCTGGGTGGTTTCCCTGGCCTACCTGTTCGGCGCCGTGGGCACCATCGTGGCCGGTCGGGTATGCGACATGCTGGTCAAGCGTGGCCTCTCGGTACTGGGCAGTCGCAAAGCCACGGTCATCGCCGGGCTGTTGATGGCTGCGGCGTTCACCATCGTGGTGGCGTTCGTGACCAACATTGTCGGCTGCGTGATCCTGCTGTGCCTGGCGCTGTTCTCGATCAACATGTCCAGCGCCACGGCCTGGATGATCGTCAACACCGTGGTTTCCTCCAGGCGTGTGGCCTCGTTCGGTTCGATCCAGAACTTCGGCGGCTACCTGGCCGGTTCCATCGCGCCCATCGTCACCGGTTTCAGCGTGCAATACACCGGCTCGTTCTCGTCCGCCTTCCTGATCAGCGCAGGCGTGGCCGTGCTGTCGGCGATTGCCTATTTCACGCTGCTGCGTGCGCCCATCGATGACCTGACGCCAGTGACGGCGTGATGTCTGTGACTTGTCTGAACCTTTGTCTGGTGAACCCATGACGCTAAAAACAAAAAAAGTGGAACATGAAGCGCTGATTGAAAGCGCCCTGGCCAAATGCCGCTGGAAACTGCTGCCGTTTCTTGCCCTGATGTTCGCCCTGGCGATGATCGACCGCTCCAACGTCGGTTTTGCCAAGGCCGCGCTGCAAGCCGATATCGGCCTGAGCAACGCTGCCTTCGCGCTGGGGGCGGGTATTTTCTTCATCGGTTACGCGATCTTCGAGGTGCCCAGCAACCTGATGCTGCACCGGGTGGGTGCGCGGTTGTGGCTCAGCCGGATCATGATCACCTGGGGCCTGGTATCGGCCGCCATGATGTTCACCCACAACGAAACCACCTTTTACATCCTGCGATTCCTGCTGGGCGTAGCCGAGGCCGGGTTTTCGCCGGGGGTGATTCTGTACCTGACCTACTGGTTCCCGGCTCAGCGTCGCGGCCAGGCCATCGGTATCTACTACTTCGGCTTGCCCATGGCGTTGATGCTGGGTAGCCCGTTGTCCGGCTGGCTGCTGGAGATGCATGACATCTTCGGCCTGACCAACTGGCAGTGGATGTTCCTGGTCGAAGGCCTGGCTGCGGTGGTGGTGGGGATCATTGCGGTGTTCTACCTCAAGAGCAAACCCAAGGATGCACCCTGGTTGAGCGAGGCCGAAAAAGCCGCGCTGACCCAGGAATTGCAGGCCGAAGACACGCTCAAGCTGGCCCACGGACCGAGCAACCTCATGGGCCTGTTGCGCAATGGCCGGGTGTGGAAGTTCATCTCGATCTACTTCACGGTGCAGGTCAGCGTCTACGGGGTCATCTTCTACCTGCCAACCCGAATCGCCGAACTGCTGGGCACCAAGGTCGGGCTGGAAGTGGGGATGTTCATTTCCTTGCCTTGGCTGTGTGCAGCGGTGGTGATGTACTTCGTCACTCGCTATGCAGACCGCAAGATGGCGCACCTGCCCATGGCCATCTGCATGCTGACTCTGGCCGCGTTCGGCATTGCCGCATCGGCGTTGCTGGACAGCTTCGCACCGGTGCTGCTGGCGTTCTGTTTCGCAGCGTCGGGGTTTGTCACCGTGCAGCCGTTGTTCTGGACCTTGCCAACCGGTTACCTGGGTGGCGTGGCAGCGGCGGGGGGCATTGCGCTGATTGGATCGATGGGCAACATCGGCGGCTTTGTCGCACCGATCCTCAAGGCCCAGACCGAAACCTGGTTCACCGATCCCCGTGCGGGCATGCTGGCCTTGTCGCTGGCGGGGTTGGTCGGGGTCTACCTCCTGTGGACCCTGCACCGCACTCGCGTGCCTGAACCGCCGATTGTGGCGGCTCTTAAAAGCGCTTGATTGACCGGCTTTTCAGAGGCACAGAAGCTGTGGGAGTCGCCCCGTCGCCAAGGCGTCACGCTGTCGCGCAGCAAACGGTGAGCTTGTTGGAGCGAGGCTTGCCCGCGAATGCGGTGGCTCGGGTTTGGAGATGTTTGCTGAATGCAGAGCCAGCACATTCTTTGCACCGGGCTGCATCACACCTGGATCTTGAAATGCGCCACCAGCCGTTCAAGGTCCAGGCCCAGACGCGACAGCTCACGGCTCGCCGAAGCGGTTTGCAGGCTTGAGTCTGCCGATTCGTCCGCGATGCCACGTACCCGCTGCAGGTTATGGCTGACCTGTTCCGATATCTGGGTCTGCTGGGCTGAAGCGGTGGCGATTTGCGCGTTCATCGCGAGAATCGACGCCGCAGACTGACGGATATCCTTGAGCACATCACCGGCCTGTCGGGCCAGGGTTACACTCGACAGGCTCATGGCTTCGCTTTCCTGCATCAGGCAGCTGGCTTCTTCGGTGCCGCTGTGCAGGGTGGCAATCAGGTCTTCGATTTCCCGGGTCGATTGCTGAGTGCGCTGGGCCAGGCTGCGCACCTGATCGGCCACCACCGCAAAACCGCGACCAGCCTCACCGGCCCGTGCCGCTTCAATGGCAGCGTTGAGCGCCAGCAGGTTGGTCTGGCCTGCTACATCACGAATGACCCCCAGTACGCCATCGATACGCTCGCTGTGTTCGCGCAGCCGCGCCATGGCCAGGCCGGAACGCTCGATGTTCAAGGCCAGCCCTTCGAATCGCTGGATGTTCTCGCTGACCATCCGGTAGCCGTCGGTGCTGAGTTTCTCGGCGCTGTGGGCAGCCTCTGAGGCCTGCAGGGCGTTGTGCGCGACATGCTGGGCGCTGGCGACCATTTCCTTCATCGAGAGGGCGACTTGCTCGGTCTGCTGCCGTTGCCTTGCAGCGCCTTCGCTGCCTTGGGCGGTGACGGTGGATAGCTCGGCTGCCGATGAGGTCAGTTGCCGGGTGCCATCGCCGATGCGCCCGATCAACTGGCGCAGTTGCCCGGCCATGTCGCGCATCGCCCCCATCATTTGGCCCAGTTCATCGCGCCGCTGTGCGTCCAGATTGCCGGTCAAGTCCCCGGCGGCTATCTGCCTGGCCAGGGCCAGGGTTCTTTTCAGTGGCGGGACGATCAGCCGAGTCATGACCCAGGCCGCGAGCAAGCCAAGGAGCAAGGCTGCCGCCTCTGCTAACCAAAGTTCCAGATTGGCGATATGCACGTCTCGGTCACGGCCCTGAAGTTGTAGCTGATAGATCGTGGCGCTCAGGTGCTGCAGCTCAGCAGCCTGGGCCAGCATGGTCTGCCGGGCGATCTGGCTGTTATCGACGCTGACGCGGAAATCCTCGATCCGGTCCTGATAGACCACCACCGCTTGCAGGGCTTCCAGCAGCGGGGCCTGCAGTTCGTCGCTGTCCAGTTGGGCGAACAGGTCGTTGCCCTTGAGCCTGATCATGTCGGCAGTCCGGGATACCTGCTTGCCGTTTTCCGGGGTGGGGTCGGCGATGTAGACGTGCACCTGATCGCGCAGCAGGTAGATCAGCCCCTGCAACTCGACATTGGCCTTGAGTTGCTGCACCTGCTGGGGCGCGCCATTGTGCAGCCGGGTGAAAATGCTGTCGTTGAGGGTGTTCAGGTTGTCAGCGATCTGGTCGATGACCGGCGCCATTGCCAGCTCGGCGGCCTGGGCCTGATGGCGCGCGGCAACGAACTGGGCAAAGGTCTGCGCGTACCGCTGGGAGATCGCCTGGATTTGCTTCACAGGTTCCAGCGCGTTCGCACCCAGGCTTGCACCCAGCTCGCCGACCCTGGCAGTCAGGCGCTGCATTTGTGTGGTGTATGCCTGGGCCGCGTCGGTTTTGCCGGTGCGATCGAATTCGTTTTCCTGTAGACGTACGGCGGCAATCTGGGTGTCCAGGGACACGCTGTCGATGAGGGCTTCGCTGCGCTGGGTCAACTGCTGGAGGCTGTGCAGGGCGATGACCGTCACAATGACGCCCAGCAGTTGCACGGTGCCAAAGCCCAGGGTCAATTTGCGCCGCACCGAAGCGCCCATCAGCCGATCAATGAATGCGGGCATGTTCAGCGCACCTTCGCTGCATCAGGTAGGCGAATCTGCTGCGCTGTGCGATGCGCCAGGTCGGCGATCAGTTGCAGGTCAGGTGCAGGGCTCAAGTCCTGGGCAGTACCCACACGGCCGGTGGACACCAGTTGAAAGGCCGCTTCGTTCGGTGCCTTTTGCAGCTCGTAGTCCGTGCCGCAGGAGGGGCAAAACACGTGGTCGCCCACGGTGTTCAACTGGCGCACCACCACGGTCGGTCCGCACATCTGGCAGATGTGCAGCGGGATGCCGTGATCGGTATGGCCAATGACCGGCGTCAGTCGCCCGGCCTCGCCCAGCTGGATAAACAATTCGCCGTAATGGGCATCGAACTGCTTGCCCAGGTTTTTGCCGATGATGCCCAGGGCCTTTTCCTGGGGCATGCCCGCTCGATAGGGGCGGCTGCTGGTCATGGCGTCGAAGGCGTCGCAGATGCCGGTGATGGCCGCCATGGCAGAGATTTCAGTGCCACGCAGGCCTTTGGGGTAACCACGGCCATCCGGCGTTTCGTGGTGCATCCAGACGGCGTCGCTTACCAGGCTGGCCAAGGGGTGCGCCTCCAGCATGCGATAACCGATATCGGGGTGGGTCTTGATGACCGCGTATTCGTCGTCGCTCAAGGGGCCGGGTTTGCGCAATACCGCGTCGGGGATGCCGATCTTGCCCAGGTCGTGGACGAAACCGCCCAGTGCGATGCGGGCCACTTCGGCCGAGTCGAAACCGGTTTTTTCCGCCAGCAATTCGCAAAACTGCGCCACACGCCACAGGTGACCACCGGTGTACGGGTCCCGGGCCTCAACGAACCACGCCATGGTCAGCAGGCTTGAAAGCAGTTCATCGTCGCCTTTTACCGGGGCTGGCGCGGCGCGCAGGCGAGCGCCCAGCAGGGAGACGTTGCGGATCAGTTGGGTGAATTTCATCAAGGCTCCGGGGCGGTTGTCAGTGGCGTGGTGGCTAGAGGCCACAGTTGTTCGCTGACTTAGTTCGCCAAGCCTCGTTAACCGGTTACAGGAGGCGGAAGATTATTTTTCGGATGCGGCCGGGCGAAAATTTCATGCGCCGCTTGCCTTGAACTTAATGCTTACGCCACAACCTTAAACAGACGCGCATAAACGCTATTGAATTCAAGGTCCATCATCTGGGGCCGCAACCGGAGAGACGTATGTATTCCAACGTAGACCTGTATATCGATGGCCAATGGCGAGCCGCACGTGACGGACGTAGCCTGGATGTGTTCAACCCGGCCAACGGTGAAGTTCTGGGCCAGGTCGCCCGTGCGAGCATTGCCGATCTGAATGAGGCCCTGGAAGCGGCTGAGCGTGGCTTCAAGGTCTGGCGCGCCACTTCGGCGTTCGACCGTTACAAGATCATGCGCAAGGCGGCGCAACTGGTGCGTGACCGTGCTGAAAGTATCGCCACCCAGATGACCCTGGAACAAGGCAAACCCCTGTCCGAGGCGCGTACTGAGACCCTGGCGGCGGCTGACATTATCGATTGGCTGGCCGAAGAAGGTCGTCGCACTTATGGCCGCATCGTTCCGTCTCGTGGCGAGGGCATCGAGCAGCGGGTGATCATGGAGCCGGTCGGCCCCGTGGCGGCCTTCACACCGTGGAACTTCCCGCTTAACCAGGTGGTGCGCAAGCTGTCGTCCGCATTGGCGGCGGGTTGCTCGATCATCGTCAAAGGTCCGGAGGAAACCCCGTCTTCACCTGCCGAACTGATCCGTGCCTTTGCCGATGCAGGCGTTCCGGCGGGCGTGATCGCGCTGGTGTACGGCGTGCCGGCTGAAATCTCCAACTACCTGATCCCGCACCCGGTCATCCGTAAAGTGACCTTTACCGGCTCCACGCCGGTGGGCAAGCAACTGGCAGCGCTGGCAGGCCAACACATGAAGCGCGCCACGATGGAATTGGGCGGTCATGCGCCGGCCATCGTGTTCGAAGATGCGGATCTGGACAGCGCGGTGCGCCTGCTGTGCACGGCCAAGTTCCGCAACGCCGGCCAGGTATGCGTGTCGCCAACCCGTTTCCTGGTGCAGCGCAAGGTGTTTGAACCCTTCCTGCAGGCGTTCATCGCGCAAGCCCGGCAGATCAAGGTCGGTAACGGTCTGGAGGAGGGCGTGAGCATGGGCCCGCTGGCCATCGATCGCCGCGTTCCAGCCGTTCACGCATTGGTGGAAGACGCACGTGGTGCCGGGGCTACCGTGCACATTGGTGGCAAGGCGGTCGAAGGCCCTGGCTACTTCTACGAGCCAACCGTGATCAGTGGCCTGACCCGCGAAATGCGCATCATGAACGAAGAACCTTTCGGTCCGGTGGCGCTGGTGATCCCTTTCGATACGCTGGAAGAGGCTCTGGCTGAAGCCAATCGCCTGCCGTTTGGTCTGGCGGCCTACGCATTCACTTCGTCGTCGAAAACGGCCCAGGCCCTGAGCAACGGTGTCGAAGCCGGCATGCTCACCATCAACCATCTGGGCATCGGCTTGCCGGAAGTACCGTTCGGTGGCGTGAAGGATTCGGGTTACGGCTCCGAAGGCGGCACCGAGGCGATTGAGGCTTACCTCAATACCAAGCTGGTGACGCACCTGGGTTAGGTGATCGTTCTGTAGGGTTTGCTCGCGATGGTGGTGTGTCAGGTCTGACGCCTTCGCGAGCAAGCTCGGCTCCTACAGGGGATTCTGGCCTGAGGCAAGCATCTGTTGCAGATGCAAATCCTGTGGGAGCGAATTTATTTGCGAATGCGGTCTATCAGGCACCTGTGATGTTGAATGTGCCGACCTCTCGCGAATGAATTCGATCCCACAGGTTCTTGGGTTTATTGCAGAACTTTCATCAAACAATGCTCCGGCCCACCAACGGGCCATCGTCGAGCAGTCGGTTGAGTGTATCCAGTGCATCGTTCAGGGCCTCGCGGTCCTGGGCTGCGGATATACAGATGCGTACGGCGTTCTCACGTCGGGCCGGGTCGACTGAAAACAGACTGCCTGCCGCTACCCCCACGCCATGCTCCCGCGCTGCTGCGGCAAAAGCCTCCGAACTCCAGGCCGGTCCTGTCTTGAGCCAGATATGGAAGGCATTCGGGTGGCTGCGATTGCGATCTTTGGGCAGCAGCTTTTGCGCCCAGCGTTGGCGTTCTTCGGCCTGTTCACGCCTGGCAGCGGCCATGCGTGCCATGGCGCCGTCGCGCATCAGGCGGGTCGATAATTCACCCATCAGGGCAGGGGCCATCAGGGTCGTTGAGCGCAAGGCCGCGGCGATACGTCCTTGCCATTGACGGGGTGCGACCACAAAGCCGAAGCGCAAACCCGGCCCGACGATCTTCGACAGGCTGGACAGGTAGATCGTCCGTTGCGGCGCCAGGGACCATAGTGCTGGCAACGGCTCGGGCAACAGGAAGCTGTAGACGTCGTCTTCGATGATCGTGACTTCATGCCGTTCACAGACCGCCGCCACGGCCGCACGCCGCTCCAGGCCCATGGTGGCGGTCGTGGGGTTTTGCAGGGTCGGCATGCAATACAGAACCTTGGCACCGGTACGCCGACAGGCAACGTCCAGGGCCTCGGGCAGCAACCCTTGTTCATCCATGTCCACGCCCTGCACCGTGCGCCCGAGCATCGTGCAGGCTGAAATGGCGCCGTAATAAGTGTGGTTTTCGGTCAGCACCACATCGCCGGCTTCGGTGGTCGCCTGCAACGCCAGCAACAGCGCGTGCTGGGCGCCTGCGGTGAGCACGATGTCCGACGGGGCGGCCGTGACACCGTAGTTCGCCAGCCAGCGTGCGGTTTCGGCGCGGTGCAGCGGGTGGCCGACATCCGCCTGAAAACTCATCAGTGCAGCCAGGTCGAATTGCCCCCGCAACACTTCGGCCATCTCTCGCAGTTCCGGGTTCTGCGGGCTGGTGGAGGGGAAATTGTGGGACAGGTCGATGATTCGCTCACTGGTGGCCAGGCCCAGGGTGTCAGGCGCTTGCAGCTTCTGCTGCCGCACAAACGAACCCCGGCCCACTTCGCCCGCAATCAGCCCCCGCCGCTTGAGCTCGGCATAGGCGCGGGTGATGGTGCCGACATCGACGTTCAGCTGTTCAGCCATCTCACGGTGGGTCGGCAAACGGTCGCCGGGCAGCAGTTCACTGAGGTTGATCGCCCGTTGCACGGTCTCGGCAATGGCGAGATAGAGCGGTCCGGGAAGGTGAAGGGCTTGGTTGATGTGAAATGACATGGAGGTTTGGCCAATCGTTGTCGGGAAATTATGCAGACAATAAATCATATTGTGTGCATTTTGTGGGTTGCGCCATGCTGGTGCCGATTCGCACTGTAATGAGGCGAATTGAATCAAGGAAGATCAGTCGTTACGGGTAATTGTCAGTATTTTTTAAATCGAAGTTCAGACAATGAATTCGCCTTTTTGCTGCTGTGTCAAGTGGCACGCTCCTCGCTTGTATGCATTCAACGTTTGAATGTCTGCATAACGTTTTGCCCACCCTGCGAGGAATGACAATGCACTTCTCCATCTCTGGTTTCGTAAAGACCGCTCGACGCTATTCCGTGGTTCTGGCGGCTTGCGCTGCGATCTTCTCCCCGTTGTCCCACGCCGACGATACCTTGTCGAAAGTGATGTCGGAAAAGAAGCTGACTGTAGGTTACATCCCCTATGACGACCTGACCCACCGCGATCTGGAAAGCGGCAAGATTGTCGGTTTCTTCCCTGACGTGATCGAAGCGATCGCCAAGGAAGCCGGTATCCCGCCGGAGAACATCACTTACGTTGCCACCGACTGGGCCAACTTTGCGGTGGGCCTCAAGGCGCACAAATATGACCTGAGCATCGCGGGCACCTTCAAGACCATTCCGCGTGCCACTGCTGCGGCGTTCACCCAGCCGATTTTCTACCTGGGCAACTCCGCCGTGGCGCGCAAGGGTGATGAGCGCTTCGCCCATATCACTGACGTGATGCAACTCGACCAGCCAGGTATCACCGTGGCGGTGGTGTCGGGTGAGCAGAGCTATGACTTCGCCAAGGCGCGCTTCACCAAGGCCACCCTGAAAGTCATCAAGTCCGCTGACCTTACGTCCGCGTTGATGGAAGTAACTTCTCAACGCGCCGACGTGGCGCTGTCGGATCACTACGTGGTCAAGTCGTTCGTGGCCAAGAACCCGAACGTGGTGGATGTGTTCGCCGCCAAGCCATGGAACATCCAGCCGATTGCCTGGGCTGTGCGCGCTGACGACCAGACCTTCCTGAACTTCCTCAATGCGTCCCTCGACTACCTGCAAAGTACCGGCAAATTGGCCGAGATCATGCACAAGCCGGCGTACGCCACCGTGCCTTTCCTGTTGCCGTCCACGCAGCTGCAACCGGTCAACTGATGGGCTGAAAACGGCTCGCTGCGGCGAGCCGAACGGGCTGTTCGAGGATTCAAACGTGAACTATTCATTCGATTTCGGTGCGGTCTGGGCGTTTCGCTGGATCTTCGCCAAGAGCATCGTGATAACCCTGGAAATCTCGCTGCTGGCGATTGTGTTCGGCACCGTGCTGGGCGTCCTGATGGGCGCCGCCCGGGCCATCGACAAGCGCGGCTTGCTGTTGACCCCGATCTGGGCGTTCTGCACCGCATTCGTCTACCTGCAACTGGCGATTCCGGCCCTGGTGCTGTTGGTGTGGATGTATTACTGCCTGCCGTTGCTGGGGATCAACATCAGTTCCTACTGGACCGCCATTCTGGCGCTGGGCATCAACCTGTCGCCGTTCGCCGCAGAAATCTTCCGCTCCAGCCTGCGCAACATGCCCCGGGGTGAAATGCAGGCAGCACGGGCCATGGGTTACACCTCGGTGCAAACATTCCTGTACTTCTCCCTGCCGCATTTCGTCCGCAACTCGATCCCGCCGCTCATGGGCCAGTACTACACGACGCTGAAAATGTCGTCGCTGGCCTCGGTGATTGGTGTGTTCGAGATCATCAACACCGCCCAGGAAGTCATCAACCAGACCTACAAGCCGCTGGAGGTCTACACCGTGGTGGCCCTGTGTTACGCGCTGGTGGTGATCCCGTTCGCGGTTATGGCCAAGCGCTATGAAGACCGCGTGTTCGTGGAGAGAAACTGAGATGAAGAGCGGAATCGAAATCACCCGCCTGACCGCACGTTATGCCGCCAGCAATGGCCAGACCACCGGCAACACGCCAGCGGTGCTGCAGGACCTGAGCATGAAGGTCAGTGCCGGTTCCATCGCCGTGGTGGTGGGGCCCAGCGGCGCGGGCAAAAGCACGCTGCTCAATTGCATCGCCGGCTTGCAGCCCATTGCCGGTGGCTACATTGCCCTGGCGCTGGACAGCCGCCGGGGCGTCATTGAGCACGGTGCTGAAGTTCGCCTGGGGGCTCGCGAGCGTCGGCGTATCGGCGTGGCGTTCCAGCAATCGAACCTGTGGTCGCATTTCACCGTCCGGGAAAACCTCGTCCACCCGCAAATGAAGCTGGCAGGGCTTGCCCGCCGCGAGGCCAATGAATGGGCCGAACACCTGCTGGATGTCCTGGAGCTACGCGATCACGCCAGCAAGGACGTCGGCGCCTTGTCCGGTGGTCAGCGCCAGCGCGTGGCCATTGCACGTTCCCTGTGCCTGCGCCCGGATGTGCTGCTGTTCGATGAAATCACCGCCAACCAGGACCCGGAAAACATTCAGCGGGTCTTCAACCTGATTCGCGCCTATGTCCAGGACAGCGGCTGCACGGCATTGACCGTGTCCCACGACATGGGCTTCGTGCAGAAAGTCGCAGACACCGTGCACTTCCTGCACGGCGGCATCATCCGCGTCGAAGCGCCGACGGACGCCTTTTTCAATCACCAGCGAGACGAAGTCGTCTCGCGGTTTCTTCAAGCGTTTTAACTACCCTCAAAGGTCAGGATCGAATCATGTCCATGCCGCTCTACCATATGTTTCCCGGTGCGCCAGAACCCGTAGCGCCTTTCTCCCATGCTTGCGAAATTGACGGCTGGGTGTTCGTCACCGGCCAGTTGCCCATCGATCCGGGCAATGAATCCGCGCCGTTGCCCGAAGGCATCGAAGCCCAGACCCACAAGACCTTTGCCAACCTCATCGTGGTGCTGGAAGGGCTGGGCCTGAGCCTGGAAAACGTCGTCTCGGCCCGTGCGTTCCTGACGGATTTCTACGGCCATTACCAGCAGTTCAACGAGCTGTATGCCAGCTACTTCCCGGCAGGCAAACGCCCGGCCCGTACCTGCATCGGCACCACGGGCCTGGCTCGTGAAGCGCTGGTGGAAATCGACTTTATTGCGCGTCGTCCTTAAGCACGTACACCTCTTACCTGTGGGAAGTCGCCCGTCGTCCAGCAAACACGGCCCTCCTGCAGGTTTCTGGTCAGGGTTTTGCATTCAGCAGCACTCATCAATTCAACACAAGGATTCACCCCATGCACAATCCGGTCAGGGGCCGCCGTGGTATTGCGGTGGCACCTCACGCGCTGGCGTCTCAATCGGCACTGGCGGTATTGCGTGAAGGTGGCAATGCCATCGAAGCCATGGTCGCTGCTGCCGCCACTATTGCCGCTGCCTACCCGCACATGAATGGCATTGGCGGTGACAGTTTCTGGCTGATTTCCCTGGCCACGCCTCAGGGCCCGGAATTGATAGGGGTCGAAGGCTGTGGTGCGGCTGCGGCGGCTGCCGACCTGGGTTCATTTACCGGGCAAGCCGCCATTCCGTTTCGCGGTGCAAGTGCCGCGCTCACGGTTGCGGGCACCGTCAGCGCCTGGGAGCGCAGCCTGGAAATAGCCCGACAACGCCTCGGCGCACGCCTGCCGCTGTCGCGCCTGCTGGCCGATGCCATCGACTACGCCCGCCATGGCGTGCCAGTTACCGCCAGCCAGCACAGAACCACCTCGGCAAAACTCAGCGAACTGGCGACGGTTGCGGGTTTCGCGGACACCTTCCTCGTCGATGGCCAGGCACCGGCCGTGGGCACGTTGTTCCGTCAGCCACGTCTGGCCGATACTTTCGAGCAACTGAGCCGTGCCGGTTTACGGGACTTCTATGAAGGTGAACTGGCGCGCAGCATGGCCGCAGACCTGCAACAGCTGGGCAGCCCGCTGACGGTCCAGGACCTTGTCGCACACCGCGCTGTGGATCGCACGCCGCTGGAACTGGCGCACAGCCAGGGCCGGATTTTCAACATGCCGCCGCCGACCCAGGGGCTGGTCTCGCAGATCATTCTGGGCCTGATGGACCGCTTGCCTGCGTCCCGCAGCCATCACCTGAGCGGCGATTACGTGCACGCGGCGGTGGAGTCAGTGAAAAAGGCCTTCGCGGTGCGTGATCGCTACATCACCGACCCAGCCTGCATGACGGTTGATCCCGCCGGCTTCCTGCAACCGGCAGCGCTCGACGCCATGGCGGCCGACATCGACATGCAACTGGCCGCGCCCTGGGGCAAGGGCATGGGACCGGCCGACACGGTATGGCTGGGCGTCATCGATGCCGATGGCAATGTGGTGTCGATGATCCAGAGTATTTATCACGAGTTCGGCGCGGGCATCGTGCTGCCGCAAAGTGGTGTCACCTGGCAGAACCGGGGTGCATCTTTTTCTCTCAATCCTGAGCACATCAACGCCCTGAAACCGGGCAAGAAACCCTTCCATACCCTCAACCCGGCACTGGCGCACCTCAATGACGGCCGCACCCTGGTCTACGGCAACATGGGCGGCGATGGCCAACCGCAAAGTCAGTCGGCGGTGTTCACCCGGGCGGTGGTGCACGGCATGAACCCGCAGGAAGCGGTCAGTGCGCCACGCTGGTTGCTGGGGCGGACCTGGGGCCAGACTTCCGACAGCCTGAAACTGGAAAACCGCTTCCCGCTCGCCACCCTGGACAGCCTGCGCCAGCGAGGGCATGAGGTGGAGCTGTTGGGAGCGTTCGACGAAGTGTGTGGCCATGCCGGGTGTGTGATCCGGCATGCCGATGGCAGCCTTGAAGCAGGCTCCGACCCGCGTTCCGATGGTTCGGTGGCGGCTTTTTGAAGCCAGATGTCAGGCCAAGGCGCCATTCACTGCAAGCTCATCGTGTTGCACGGCAGGCTTGAGCAGCGGCGTGAGGCCCAGCATCGCCGCAGCCACGATGAACAACAGCAGGAACGACTCGAAGTAGCCGCCGCTGTGGTCCCGCAGTGAGCCAAAACACAGCGGGCCCAGGGCGGCGATGAGGTAGCCCACGAACAACATGAGGACGGTCCAGGCATTGGCCTTGGCCGCCGTGGTGACGTTGTCCAGTGGCAAGGTCATCGCCAGGGTAAAAGCCATGCCTGAACCAAAGGCGCTGACGATGATGCACAGCGTCGGGCACGCGCCCGGGGCGAAGGTCAGCACGCCGATACCCAGTGCGATCAATGCAGTGGAAATCGCCAGCCAGTGACGCCGGTCATGGGCTTTGCCGGGCAAGGCACCGGTTGTCAGGCTGGCAATCGCGAAAACCCCGGTGAACAGGCCAAGCAACACGCCGGGGCGCAGCGTGCTCAGGCCCATTTGCGCTGCCGCCGGGGCGAGCCACGCAAAGAAGGCGTAGACGATGAACTGGCTGAGGCCGAAGTAGATTGCGATCAGCCAGGCCTGGGTGTTCTTCCACGGCAGCCGCTCTGCAGCGGCCTTGTGTGGCGTCGCAGCAGCGCGGGCGCTGGCGAAGCGCCGGGCCAGCAGCACCCAACTCACAATGGCTGTCACACACAGGAGGGCCCAGATGCCTGCGCCGATGCGCCAGTTATTGCCCCACGCGGTAAAAAATTCAGTGCTGGTGGCTGCGGCCGTTGCGCCAAGGCTTAAGCCCGCCGCGTAAACGCCCATGAACAGCGCAGCATGCTGGGGAAAGTGGGTCTTGATCCAGCCACCGATCAAGGACCCGGCCACCGCAATACCGATACCCACCAGCACGGTGCTCAACAACAGCATGTCCGCCGACAGCGACAAGGCGCGCATGACGGTGGCGACCGCCAGCAGCACCAGCGCCGCGACCACTGCGTGATCGGTGCCGAAGCGCCGGGAAATGCCCGGTGCCAGCAGCGCGCAAACACCCATGCAGATGTCGGGGATGCTGGTCAGCAGGGACGCCTGGGCGTAACTGAGCTGGAAGTGTTGTTGAATCAGCAGGAGGATCGGGCCAATGGAAACAATGGCTGGTCGCAAGGCGATGGACAGGATCAACAAACCGACAATGGCTGCGAACCTGTAGCGGGGCGAATAGCCCGTTGGGGATTCGTGGTTCATCTTGAGCCTCAAAGGGGAATGTTTAAAGGCGGTTGCAGGCAATTCAGGCCTGCAATTTAACAAGCGTCTTATCGCGATGAATGACACACTTCGTCGCATAAGTGACAAGCCGCTGCACGGAGCCCCGTCCATGAAAGGTCGCGTTGTTCGTCTGACTGATACCTCGCCGCTTTTGCCCAAAAGTGAAGATTTTCACGACTACCAGTCTGTTCCCCGTCGCTTGACCGCCATGGCCCGTGATCAGCCCACCGGTGCCTACAACGAGCCCCATACCCACCCTCGGGGCCAGCTGTTGTATGCCAAGTCAGGCCTGATGCGGGTGGCGACGGAAAACGGCCTGTGGTTCATGCCGCCCAAGCGGGCGTTATGGATACCGGCGGGCGTGGTCCATGACCAGTTGATGCTCAGCCCGGTGAAGATGCGCAATATCTACATCGAACCCCGTACCGCGGCGGCTTTTGGTGACAAGTGCCGGGTCATCGAGGTGTCGCTGCTGTTGCGCGAGTTGATCCTGGCGCTCATGGCCCAGCCGATTGAGTACGTACTGGATGACCGCAACGCGAACATCGTCGCGCTGATCCTCAGTGAGCTGAAGATTTCACGCACCGTGCCGCTGGAGATTCCCTGGCCGCGGGATCGTCGCCTGGTTGCAGTGTGTGAAGCGATCCTGGCGGCCCCCGAGTATCTGCATACCATCGAGTATTGGGCGGAAAATGTCGGTGCCAGCCCGCGAACCCTGATCCGGCTGTTCCTCAAGGAAACCGGACTGACCTATCGCCACTGGGTCCAGCAGGTCCGGCTGGCCGAGGCCCTGAACCGGCTGGAACAAGGGGAAAGCGTGGGGCGCATTGCCCGTGATCTGGGTTACGCGAGCCCCAGCGCCTTCACCGCGATGTTCAAGCGGGTACTGGGTGAATCGCCCCGGGACTATCTCGGCGCTCATTGAGTAATTCGTTCATCCACTGCATGAACACCTGGCAGCGTTCGGGGATGTGTCGACGGTGGGCGTAGACGATGGACATGGGGGCGGGAGGAGCTGCGGCAACACTTCCACCAGCCGTCCGTTTTGCAGGTGTTCAAACATGCCCATGCGCGGCGACTGAATGATCCCCAGATTGCCCAGACACGCGGCCTCATACGCCTCGACATGGTTGACCGTGACGCTGCAGCGCATGGGCACGGTTTTGTTCTGGTGGTATGTTTCTTTGATTTAAATGCTGATTTAAATAAAGAAGGGCGCTCATAAGTAACGTTCATGTAGTACGCAAAACCTGTGGAAGCGAGCTTGCTCGCTCCCCCCTTGAATCTGTATTCAGGCCAACCTCCCTGGCAGGCACCAAAAACTGTGGGAGCGAATTCATTCGCGAGAGGCCAGTACATTCGACATCAACGGTGCATGGCACACCGCATCGCGAACGAATTCGCTCCCACAGATTGCCGCCAAACATAGAATCTCCCACAGGGGATTTGTCTTCAGGCCATCATCTGCGGCAAAACACGAAACCTGCGCAAGCGAATTCATTTTTTGATCGTTTCCACCTCTTTTGCGTGTTGTGTTACAGCGGTTTTATTGGCTTGTCCCTTATTAATAAACTCACCGGTCTGTTATGTAAGTACTTGAAGTAATGGCTTATTAATATTGCTTGATAATCCCTCTGTGGCCTGTGAAACAACAGTTGTGGGCTCATGGCTTTACAACGATTCACAAGCTTTCACAGCGTTGTTGCATCGCTCCTGAGTAGTATCTGTTCCATGCAAACCAGCAAGGAGTTGGCGAAATACGCAGCCTTCTTCTTCAAGTCCTTATTGGTGTGCATGAACTTTCAGTCTGCCGTAGAGCAGCTGGAAAACTTCCCTATCGATGCAAGGAGATCAACATGGCCACAGTCCCACCAGCAAGCTCCGGCGGCGGCGCAGACGCAGCAATCGACAAGATGCAAGCGACCTTCGACATGGCGATCGAGAAATCGGCAAAGATCACTGAGATCAGTACTGCCAAGAAAGCTGAGCTCGACGCCACCAAACAGCGTCCTCAGAACTAAGTCGTCATGCGGGCAGCGTTCACGCTGCTCGCATGTCTACCCCGTTGCGTTTACCTCACCACGATCAACCGTTTCTGACCGGCCTCTAGCCCGCCGTTGCCTGCGGATATCACGGTGGTAATCCAATCATGACAGCCCTTCTTCCACACACATCGGCCTTGCGTTCTGCGTCTGATACGCACGCGCCGGTGCTCAGCATCATCGACGGCCTGCATCAGGGTGTTGTCCTGACGTTAGACAGACCCGTCTACACCATCGGCACGGCTTCGGGTGCCGACCTTGTGCTCAGTGACGCCGGTATCGCCGAGCTGCACCTGCGCCTGCGTTTTAGCGGCAGGGACGTCGCCGTCGAGGCCTTGGGTGGCGATGTGATCGTCATTGGCGAGCGCACCCGTGAAGTGAAAATCCCCTTGGGCAACGGCCATCGCGCAGGCCTGCCACTGACACTGTTGCTGGGTTCTGCACGCCTGCAACTGGCAATGCTCGATGACGCGCCGGCCACCCTTATAAACGCCGCCAAACCGGCGAGCTGGCACTTCAAGCCGCAGTGGGTCACTGCACTGGCAGTGCTGTTTCTGTTCGCTGGTGGGGGCGCAGGCGCTTATGCCTTTCGCAGTGAGCCAATGCCAGTCATAGCCCAGGCCGCTTCATCACAGGACGTTGCCCGCCCACGCAAGGCGGTACCCCTGGTGGAGGCTCGCCTCTGGCTCGATCAACAATTGCTGTCAGCGAAGTTGAGCACCATCAGCGTCACCGAGGCCGATGGCCAGTTGGTCGCCGAAGGCTCCTTCGACCCGGTGCACAAAGGCCAGTGGACGGCACTGCAAAAAGCTTTCGACATCCGTTATGGCCAGCAAGTGGTGCTGCGCGCAACGGTGACCCCCAAGGCCGATGTGGCCAGGCCTCGTGTGCGTTTCCAGGCAGTGTGGTTCGGCACCAATCCCTATGTGATCAACGACAGCGGGAAGCGGCTGTACCCCGGTGCGGCCCTGGCAGACAACTGGGTGCTGGAGAAAATCGAGAACAACGAAGTGATTCTGGCCCGTGGCGAAGAACGGTTTACGTTGACCCTATGACAAGCACTGAAAAACCGTATTCGCGAACGAATTCGCGCTCACCGTCCGGGGCGATGCAGGCATGAGAGTTGACCCGCGTCCGATCATTCCGAGCGGCGACCGCACTGCGCCCATCGAGGGCGTCAAACCGGTGGTTTCACGGCAGGCGGCCAAGTCCTTTGAAGCGGTCCTGAGCAAGCGCGAAATCCGCGCTCGACGTGCCCAGCGTGGCGATGTCGAGCAATTGAACAGCACCACCGATATCAATGCCGAGTTGTTCGGCAGTACCCGTTCGCTGGAAATCCTGGAGTACGTGCTGGACAGCATCCTGCCCAGCCTGGACGCCGAGCCTGAGATCAAGTCCCTGGCTGAAGAGCTGATCCGCGAGGAAATCGACATGCGCCGCGCCCTGGAACAACAACGCTCCGAGGTGCTGGCCTGATGACCCGGGATGAACAGGACAGCGTCGAACTGCTCAAGGGCATGGGTGAGCTGTACCGGCGCAGCGGCCAGCCCAAGCGGGCGCTGGTGATGCTGCTGATTGCGGTGCAGGTGTCGCCCGACGATCCGGCCTTGCTGCGCAATCTGGTCATGGCCTTTACCGACAGCGGCGACGCCGGCCGTGCGCTGGCGGCGCTGGACCGGCTGCTGGACAGCGAGGACGAATCCCCGGGTTTGCTGTTGTTGCGCAGCCGTGCCTTGTGGCGCGGCGCACGCAAGGAAGAAGCCCGTCATTGTTTCAAACGCTACCTGGCCGCTCGGAGAGCGCTGTTATGAGAGCCCAATCATGAACATCATGAACCGACTCAACGGCCTGGCTCAGGTTGCGGCGCAACGTACTGACGTGATCATTGTCGCGTTCATGCTGATGGCCATCGTCATGATGATCATCCCGCTGCCGACTTACATGGTGGATACACTGATCGGCCTGAACATTGCCCTCAGCATCCTGATCCTGATCGTGGCCTTCTACATCAACCACTCGGTGGAGTTCTCGGCGCTGCCGCCCTTGATCCTGCTGAGCACGCTGTTTCGCCTGTCGCTGTCGATTACCACCACGCGATTGATCCTGCTGGACGGCAACGCCGGGCACATCGTCAAGGCCTTCGGTGATTTCGTGATCGCAGGCCAGGTGGTGGTGGGGCTGGTGGTGTTCCTGATCATCACCGTGGCGCAGTTCGTGGTCATCACCAAGGGTGCCGAGCGGGTTGCGGAAGTGGCGGCGCGTTTCACCCTGGACGCCATGCCCGGCAAGCAGATGAGCATCGACAACGACCTGCGCAACGGCGATATCGATCAGCCCGAAGCCCGCCGTCGACGTTCGCGCCTGGAGCGTGAGAGCCAGATGTTCGGCGCCATGGACGGGGCCATGAAGTTCGTCAAGGGTGATGCCATCGCAGGTCTGGTGATCCTGGCGGTGAACCTGTTGGGCGGCATGCTCATCGGCATGCTCGAGCGCGGCATGTCGTTTGGCGATGCGGTGCACGCTTACTCGCTGCTGACGGTGGGTGACGGCCTGATCGCGCAGATCCCGGCGCTGCTGATTTCCGTGGCAGCGGGCACTGTGGTTACCCGGGTCAACAGTGGCGACGGCGCCCAGGGCGATCTGGGCACCGAGATCCTGCGACAACTGGGGGCTAGCCATCGTGCTTTGGCCCTGACCGCCTTGATCATGCTCGGCGTGGCATTGCTGCCCGGTTTCCCGGCGTTTGTGTTTGTTGGCCTGGCACTGATTTTCGGTGCTTCGGCGTTCTTCATGTACCGCCGCCAGAAACGCGCGGAGGTCGTGCCGCTCGAGCCCGTCATCGAGCCCCTGGAGCAAGAGTCCGTCGAGCCCGCGGAGTCGGTCAGTCGTCCGCTGGACAGCCGCGTGCTGCTGACCCTGGGTTCCGCGTTGGCCGATGCCGCGCCGCCACAGCTGCTGCGCCAGCGGATCGAAGCCCTGTGTCACGAGCTGCGTGCCGACCTGGGTATCGACATGCCGGTGCCCGAGGTGTTCGTGGACCGTGCTGCGGTGGTCAACCGCTTCCGTGTGGAGCTGGAAGGGGTGCCGGTCAGCGAGGGAGAACTACCGGTGGATTGCCTGCTGTTGCAGGACGAACTGGTGCACCTGCAATTGCTGGAGATTCCGGCGCTGGAGGCTGAATCGCCCCTGAGCCGCCGCCCTGGGCAATGGATCGAGCGTCACCATGAAAAGAGCCTGCAGGGCGCCGGTATTGGCTTCCTGTTTACCGATGAAGTCTTGCGTGCAGTGCTGGACCGGACCTTGCGTCGTTACGCTGCGGACTTCCTGGGAATTCAGGAAACCCGCTCGATGCTTGAACGCATGGAAGTCACCTACGCCGAACTGGTCAAGGAAGTGCTGCGCATCGTGCCGCTTCAGCGCGTGGCCGAAGCCTTGCGTTACCTGATCGGTGAGGGCGTTTCGATCCGCAACCAGCGCGCCTTGCTGGAAGCCATGGTGGAGTGGGGCGCGCGGGAAACCGATGCGGCGCGTCTGGCCGAGCACCTGCGTGCAGCCCTGGCGCGGCAGATCAGCCATCAATACGCCGACCGCAACCGGGTGATCAGCGCTTTCGTACTGGCGCCGGGGCTCGAAGAGCAACTGCGCGGCAGCATGCGGCGTCAGGATCAGAGCCGCGAAGCCATCCCCGAAGAGGTCAGCCGTGCGCTGCTGACCCAACTGCGCCAGGCCTTCGAGCGCCTGCCGGAGGGCACCTCCACCGTATTGCTGGTACACCCGGAATTGCGCCGTGGCATGCGGCGCCTGGTGATGCGTGGCGAACTGGAACTGGCGGTGCTGTCGTTCCGCGAGCTGGCTACCGAATACAACCTGCAGGCGCTGGCCACCATCAGCCTCACCGACACCATCAATCGCCGCGTTCCCGCTGGCGCCCCGGTCACTTCGCTGGCGAATGCCTCATGACATGTTTTTCCAGGTTTTGTACATTGTTGCGTTCGTCTGCCTTGGTTTCGGCGCTGGTGTCGTCATCGGTGCTGTGCGGGTTGCTGTCGGGGGCGGCCAGCGCCGAGGACATCGCCACGGGCAGTCACGGCACCATCGCCCTGGCGCCGGGGGAAGGGCGGATCCTGCATTTCGTGGCACCGGTGGATTCCGTGCTGGTGGCCGAGCCCACCATCGCCGACCTGCAAGTGGTGTCCCCGGGGGTGATCTACGTGTTCGGCAAGGCGCCGGGCCAGACCAGCCTCATCGCGGTGGGCCCGGACGGCAAACAGCTGGCCTCCCTGAGCCTGTCGGTCAACAGCGGCACTCAGGCGGTGAGCGTGCCCTTGAAGGACCTGCACCCGGCCAGCACCACTCAGGTGACGGGCGCTGGCAACCGGCTGGTGGCCAAGGGCGCGGTCAAGGACGTAGGGGAGGCGACCGACCTCAATGCGCTGCTCAATACCCAGGGGCAGGGCTTTCAGAGCGCGCTAAACAACACCACGTATGCCGGCTCTGCCCAGGTCAACATTCGCGTGCGTTTCGCCGAAGTGTCCCGCAGTGAGCTGCTGCAATACGGCGTGAACTGGAACGCGTTGTTCAACAGCGGCACCTTTTCCTTTGGCTTCCTGAGTGGTGGTTCCCTGGCCGGGTCTGCGGCCAGCGGCGCGTCGAGCCTGCTGGGCGCCACCTCTGGCTCCAGCAACGTGAACATCGATGGGGTACTCGAAGCGCTGCAAAGCAATGGCATCCTGGAAATCCTCGCTGAACCCAATATCACCGCCATGACCGGCCAGACCGCCAGCTTCCTGGCCGGCGGCGAAATTGCGATCCCGGTGCCGGTGGACAACGGCGTAGTGGGCATCGAATACAAGCCGTTCGGTGTCTCGCTGATGTTTACCCCGACCTTGCTGCCCAACGGCCTGATTGCCCTGCAAGTGCGTCCAGAAGTCAGCAGTGTGGCGCCGGGGACCGTCACGGTCGGCAACTTCACCGCGCCAACCTTTACCGTGCGCCGTGCCGATACCCGGGTTGAAGTGGGCAGCGGCCAGACGTTTGCGATTGCCGGTCTGTTCCAGCGCAGCAACCAGCAGGACCTGGACAAGATCCCGATGCTGGGGGACATGCCGATCCTCGGCAATCTATTCCGCTCCAAGCGCTTCCAGCGCAACGAAACCGAACTGGTGATCCTGATTACGCCGTACCTGGTCCAGCCAGTGCGCGCCCGAACCCTGGCCACTCCGCTGGATGCCCAGCCCGCAGGCGCGACCACCGCGTCGGCCGGGCCGCATGACGGCGGGATGTTCGGCTTCTACATGAACTGATGACGGAGCCCTCATGAAACGTGCCTGTTTGTCGCTCCGTCTTTCACCGCTGGCCTTGATGGGTCTGTTGGCTGCTTGCCAGACCCATCTGGAGCCTGCGTCCTATTCGCCTGATTACCGGGCCATGACCCGCGCGGACAATCGCGTCGAAATCATCCCGGCCGAATGCCTGAAACCACCGGCACAAGACAAGTTCGGTATCGATGAGGACTTCGTGCCGCTGCTGCCGGTCGGGTGTGCCAACAACCTCAACCTGTTGCAGATGGTAGAGCAGCGTCAGGACCTGATGCAGGGGCGCAGCACCGGCCCGGCCATGGCTGCGCCCATTGGCCGCGCGGCGCAGGTGTATATCGAGGGTTATGACCGCGAAGAGCTGCGTCGACGTCAGCAGGAGCAGCAAGCCAACGTCAACACTCAGCAAGGAACCGCGCAATGAACGGCGGCCCTGGCGCGGCTTCTTTAATGCGGGTCCACCAGCCCCAGTTCGCGGGCCTGGGCCAGCGGGTCGGCGATGGCTTTGATACGGCGCGCCTCCACCAGCAGGTTCTGGCGTTCCGGGACGGGGATGTCGTCCAGTTGCAGGGTCGCGGCCTGTTGCTCATGACCGGCCAGCACCGTGATCAGCAGTTCGTTGCGCTGATGACGCGGCTTGGCCAGCGGCGACTGGGCGACCACCTGCACCGTGTCCAGCGCCTGCTGGCTTTGACCGCCAAGGGCGTAGGCCAGGGCCAGGTTGCAGCGGGTGTCCAGATCGTTGGGTGTCAGGCTCAGGCTTGTGCTGAAGGCCGTCTGGGCCGCAGAGGCCTGGCCGCGCAGGATCTGGGCAATGCCCAGGCGGTTCCAGGCAACAGGAGCGTTCGACACGCTGGCGGCCTGGCTCAGTGCAGTGGCGGCGCGGTCGTATTTACCCAGCCGCAGTTGGCTGGTGCCCAGGCCCAGCAGCGCGTCGGCGTTGCCTTGTTTGAGTTCAAGGGCCTGCTGGAACGCCAGTTCTGCGCCTCGGGTGTCGCCACTTTCCAGGCGCGCCTGACCCAGTTTGAGCCAGGTGTCGACACCGGCGCCAGGTTGTTGTGTGGCGCGCTGGTACATCGCCGCAGCGGTGCCAGGGTCACCGCGTTTGTCCAGGTCGCCCGCCAGGCGCATGAAGCGCTCGTAGCTGCCATCGGCGCTGGCGTCCGTAGCGTGCTGGGTGGCGCAAGAGGCAAGTACCAGGCTGCCGATCAGCACCAGCGTGCGGGGCGAAAAGAGGGTGCGGGGAAAAGCATTTGGCATGGGCAGAACTCGTTGGGCGAAGGTGGCGAAACCGAATGCAGGCAAGCGGCGAAGCTTGTATGGCGAGCCAGACTTGTGCGTCATTTTATAGATTTTCGACGCAATAGCGACCTTTATGTCAGCAAGGTTTGCCAAATATTTGCATGCATGCAAGGAGGCGTCCGCCATGGGTAAAGCACTGCGGGTGGTGATCGGGTTGCTGGCGGCGTGGTTATGTTTATCAGCGCTGGCGGCACCAGCAACCAGCGATGACGCGCAAAACCCGGCCTGGTATTCCGAGCCCTATGCCTACGTATTGGTAGACCAGGACGTGCGTTCGGCGCTTGAGGAGTTCGGGCGCAACCTGGGCCTGATCGTGGTGCAGTCCGACAAGGTCCATGGCAAGTCCCGCAACACCGTGCGCGCTGAAACCGCTGGGGATTTCCTCACGTCCCTCAGCGATGCCAACGGCTTGACCTGGTATTTCGACGGCAACGTTTTATACATCAACACCGATGACGAAATCGGTACACGGCTGTTTCGCGCCGCCAACATGAATCTCGATCAGTTACAGGCCTACCTGTCGAACCTGGACGTGTACGGCAAGCAGATGTCCATGCGTGCCAGCCCCGACGGCGATGAGTTGTTCGTCTCCGGGCCACCGGCTTACCTGGCTCTGGTCCAGCAGCATATCGATCACCAGCAGCGGCCGGTTGCCCTGCAGGCCAGCCGCGAACGGGGCATGCGTGTGTTCCGTGGCGGTGTGGTGACACAAGAGAGCAACTGAATCCAGTCACTGAGTCATGCACCAGCACCCTGAATACTCATCCAGCAAGGAGATCCACCATGGCTGTTACCGCTGTCGACAGTAGCTTCGCCGCCTCCGAAACCCCCGAGGCCAGGTTCAATGCCGCCCTGGACAAGGCCGCGGCCGATCCTGAGCCGGATCCGATCGATGACCCCAAGTTCAGCGATGCGCTGGTGACCAACGCGGTCACCATCGGCGGCCAGTTCATCATCATGCCGATGGCCCAGAACATCCTCAACGACGCCCAATCCGACGATGACGACGAGTAAACCCCGCCATGACCGCGAGTCTTGCAGCATCAACCGCGGCGGCATTGCCGCCAACAGGAGGGCAGGGAGGTCTGCAGGCCTCGCAGAACCTGTTCGAACACATGGCCAACAACACCAAGGGCATGCCCGAAGGGGCAAGCCCGCACCAGATCGGCGCCAACCTGATGGAGCGTCTCAACGGCTTCATCGACCGCTCCCATAACTTCTCTGAGCGTGCCGACGCCCTGACCAATGGCGCGGCGCCCGCGGGTACGCCTCCTGCGGCCGAGGGCGAGAAGCTGGCGTCTGCCCAGGGGGAGTTACCGAAGAAAGTCGGCGATCACCAGGTCGATCAGATCGTCCATTCCCTGGGCAAGATGTTCGATTACTCCATCGAAACCCAGATGGTGGTGCGCGGTGCGACACAGATTTCCGGCTCTGCCAACACGCTTCTCAAAGGTCAATGACATCATGTCCAGTCGCCGCCGCAATGCCCTGCGCTTGATGATCCTTTTCGTGCTGACTGGCCTGTTGCAGGCCTGTGACATGGACCTCTACACCAACCTCAGCGAGCGCGAGGCCAACGCCATGGTCGCGGTGCTGCTGCGCGATGGCATCCCGGCCTCGCGCAAGGTCCAGGACAACGGTCAGTTGACCGTGGTGGTGGACAAGCAGCGTTTCCCGGAAGCCATGGCGCGCCTGGACGATGCCGGCCTGCCACAACAGAAGTTCTCCAACATGGGCGAGGTGTTCAAGGGCAACGGCCTGGTGTCCTCGCCAGTGCAGGAACGGGCGCAGATGGTCTATGCCCTGAGCGAAGAGCTGTCGCACACGGTGTCGGAAATCGACGGCATCGTGTCGGCCCGGGTGCATGTGGTGCTGCCGGACAACGACCTGCTCAAGCGCGTGATTTCCCCATCCTCGGCGTCGGTGCTGGTGCGTTATGACCCGGCGGTGGACATCAACCAGCTGATCCCGCAGATCAAGACCCTGGTCGCCAATGGCATCTCGGGCCTGGGCTACGACGGCGTTTCGGTGACGGCCATCAAGGCAGCGGTCGCGGCCAGCCGTCCCAACGCGCAACCGCGTCTGGCCAGCTTCATGGGGCTGTGGATGCTGGAAGCCGATCTGCCCCGGGCACGTTTCATGTTTGGCTGTCTATTGGTGGCCGTGCTGGCATTGGGCGGCGTACTGGGCACGCAATTCTGGAAGCGGCGCAAGGCCGAGGCGTTGTACGTATTGAAGGGGGCTGAATGAGCGCTTCTTCGTTGCAACGCTGGCAGGAACTGCTGGCACAACCGCTGGAGTTCGTGGCTCCGGAACGCCTGACTGAGTGTTTTGTCGAGGGCGTGCCCGACGAGCAGATCCAGGCGCTGCGCACTCTGCCGCGTTTCGAAGAGCGCTTGCTGCGGGTGTTGATGACACACTTTCACCTGACGCCGCTTGGCCGTGTGGCCACACCTGAGGCGCAAGACCTGCCCATTCTGTTACTCAGCCCCGAGGCCTTTGCCCGCTTGCCGCGTTTGTGCGGGGCGATCTGGCATGGGGCGACCCTGAGCCGCGAGATTCGCAGCGAGGTGGTCACCGAGTTGCGGCGTTTGCTGGGCAACGACGTGTTTGCCCTGGCGCTGGCTCACCGGCAACTGGCCGGTGCTGCCGACCTGCTACGTGAGCCGTCGGAGTTGCTGGAGGCCATCGAGCGCGATGGTGCGATTTGCGTGTCGGCCTGGTTGCAATCGCTGCCCGACACCTTGCAGGGCTGGTTGCGCCTGCGCTTGCAGGTTGCCCCCAGTGATGGTGGTGTGCGCCTGCCACGTGATATCGACATCGTGCGCAGCATCGCCGCCGTCCTGAGCCCGTCGAACGCCAACCCTTCCGTTGCACCGCACGCCGAGGACTTGCACCGATGAGCGAACTGCCGACACGCCCCCCTGCGCGCATCCTGCGTGCCGCCGAAGCCGCCGTCTGGGTGGATGGTTTCGCCTTTCTGCAGGCCGCTAAAGAGCAGGCCGAAGCGATCCGCAGCGACAGCGCCCATTGGCTGGAACAGGCCCGGGCCGAAGGTTTTGAAAGCGCCCGCGTGGAAGGCAATCAGCAGGTGAGCGCGCTACTGGGGGAAACCTCCGCCAGGGTGGACGCTTATCTGGCCGGGCTGGAAAGCTCGCTGGTGGACCTGGCGCTGGGCATCGTCCGTGAAGTGCTGGATGACATGAACGACGCCGAGCGTTTGGTGCGCTGCACCCGCAAGGCCTTGGGCGCCTTTCGTCAGGACCAGGCACTCACCCTGTTCGTACCGCGTATCGACGTCGAACCGGTGCGCCAGCAACTCAAGGCCGAGCGGGACAGCCTGCCGGCCATTGCCGTGGAAGGCGATGATCAACTGGAAGCCGGGCAGGCGCGACTGAGCAGCCCGGTGGGCTCGGTGGAGCTGGGGCTGGACGAGCAACTGCAAACCCTGCGCCGCAGCCTGTTGCCGTTCACCGATGAGCTGGCGCCATGAGCCTGGCCCTGGAGGAGCTGATGCCGCGCCTGGCCGAGCGTCTGGCCCATGCCCGGCCAAGGCCCATGAAAGGCACCATTCGCAGCATCCGGGGTGTGTTGCTGCGTGCCAGTGTGGCCGGGGTGCGCATTGGTGAGCTGTGCCAACTGAACGATCCGGGCAATGGCCGCAGCCTGTCTGCCGAAGTGATCGGCTTCGATGAAGACGAAGCGATCCTGTCGCCCATTGGCTCCATGGAGGGCTTGTCTACCCGCACCCAGATCACCGCCACCGGGGAAACCCTCGGGGTCACGGTCGGCGATGCTCAGTTGGGGCGGGTGATCAGCCCCATGGGCGAGTTCCTCGATGGCCCCGCGCCGTTGGGCGTGCTTAAACGCTACCCCCTGCATTCCGAGCCGCCCGCACCCTTCAGCCGTCAGTTGATCGTGCGACCGCTGTCATTGGGGGTGCGCTCCATCGACGGTTTGCTGACTCTCGCCCAGGGCCAGCGCATGGGTATTTTCGGTGAGCCGGGGGTGGGTAAGTCGTCGCTACTGGCGAGCATCATCCGTAACAGCGAAGCGGACGTGATCATCATTGGCCTGATCGGTGAGCGTGGCCGGGAGGTGCGGGAACTGCTCGACGTGCAACTCGATGCCCAGGCGCGGGCCAGAACCGTCGCCGTGGTCGCCACCTCCGATCGCCCGGCGGCGGAGCGGGTGCGTGCAGCCTTCGTGGCCACGGCCCTGGCCGAGTACCACCGGGACAAGGGCCGCAATGTATTGCTACTGATGGACAGCCTGACCCGTTTTGCCCGGGCACAACGGGAAATCGGCCTGGCCGTGGGTGAGCCGCCCACCCGTCGCGGCTATCCGCCGTCGTTCTTTTCCGCCTTGCCGCGCCTGCTGGAACGCGCAGGCCCCGGCGAGCACGGCAGCATCACCGCGCTGTACACCGTGCTGACCGAAGGCGACGCCTCGATGGACCCGGTGGCCGAGGAAGCGCGTTCGATTCTCGACGGCCACATTGTGCTTAGCGCCGAGCTGGCCCAGCGCAACTATTTCCCCGCCGTCGATGTGCTGCGCAGCCGCAGCCGTTTGATGGATCAGGTGGCCAGCGACGAGCACAAACGCCTGGCCATGCGCATTCGCGAACTGATGGCGCGCCACGCTGAAATCGAAATGCTGATCCGCGTTGGCGAGTACTCGGCGGGCAGCGATCCGTTGGCCGACGAGGCGATTGCCCGCCATGGCGCCATCGAAGCGTTCATGCGCCAGGGGGCGGGCGAGCCCAGCAGCCCGGACGACACCCTGCGGCGCATGCGCAAGGTGCTGGCATGACTTCCAGCCGCCACATGATGTTCAACCACTGATAGCCAACACCTGCCAGGAGAATCGGAAAAAACCATGAAGACCCACGATCTGCGCAGCCTGCAAGCGCTGCGTCAATTGCGCGAGCAGCGCGCCGCCAGCCAGCTGGTGGCCCAGCAACAACGGGTGCAGCAAACCCATGTCGTGCTCGACGAAGCCAAGGAACGCCTGCGCCTGCACCGGGAAAATATCGCCCGCGAAGCGCAGAAAATCTACGCCTCACTCACCGAGGGTTTGTCGGTTGCCAGCTGGCAGGCGGCCCAGGAGCGCCTGCGCGAGATGTCCGACAGCCAGGAAGTCCTGGAAGGCGGCGTCAGCGATGTCATCGAAACCCTGGAAACCCAGGAGCAGGAACGTGATGTGTTCCGTCAGGCACGCCTGAGTCGTCAGCGCCAATCCGACGCCTGGCAAACCCTGCTGGACCGCCGCGAGCGCACCGAACAGCGCGCCAGCGAACACCGTGAAGACTCTGACGAAGGGCTGGCGACCCGTTCGCCTTCCGGTGGAGGCGGTACATGACGGCAGAGCCAGGTGGACTTTCGGGCCCGGTGCTGCCCACCCAGGCACCTGCGTTGTGGCTTGAGCGGCATGACCCTGCATTGCTGGCGCTGCATAACCGGCTGCATCGCCGTCGCCAGCCTTGGCGGGGGCAGTGCGCAGGGCAGGCGGTAGCCGTGCACTGGGGCAGCGCTGCACAACCTATCCCCGACGCCCGGGAGGTACTGCTGGGCCTGGGCGACAGCCGGGTCAGGGTGCGGTTGCCGGGCAGCGTGCTGGAGCAGTTGAAGGTGCCCCCGGCCATTGCGCACCCGGCGTCGGCACTCAATGCCTTGCCCAACGCGTTGCTGCTGGAACTGGCCTTGCTGGCGTTGATCGAGCCCCTTGAACGGCTACTGGGCCAGGCGGTTCAGGTTAGCGATGACCAGGGCCTGGATCAGCGCCGGTTGCCGTTCGTGTTGAGTCTTTCGCTGAAGGTCACGTTCGGCCAGCAGCCGGAGGTCGACGTACAGCTGGACCTGACCGGTGCGTCGGCGCAGGTGATCGCCGATCTGCTGGACAGCCACGCAACGCCAGCACCCGCCGACCCTGCCGTGCACTGGCCGTTGGCGGTGGAAGCCGGCAGTGCCTGGTTGAGTCTGGGGGAGTTGCGCAGCCTGTTGCCCGGTGACGTGGTGATGATCGATCAGCCACAGGACGCGGAGTTCAACCTGGCACTCGACGGGCGTTTCCAGGCCCGGGCCAGGCTTGAGGGCAACGGGGTGCAGTTGCAGGAAAAATTGATGGCAGTAAATCCTACGAGGGAACCTTTCATGACTGATGTCGTTGCTGCGCCGGGTGTGGATGCCACCCTGGATAATCTGCCGCTCAAGCTGGTGTGTCAGGTCGGCAGCGTCGAGCTGTCGTTGGCGCAACTGCGTGAGCTGGGCGCTGGCAGCCTGTTGCAGTTGACCGCGGATGTGCAGGACGGTGTGGACCTGATGGTCAACGGCCGGCGGATCGGGCAGGGCCAACTGGTGCAAATCGGCGATGGGCTGGGTGTGCGCCTCCTGAGCTTTGCTACGCCATGACTGGCTATCAGCCGAATCTGATCGAGATCATCCTGGTTGTTGCCACCATCGGGCTGATCCCGCTGGCGGTGGTGACCCTCACCGGCTTCATGAAGATCTCGGTGGTGCTGTTTTTGATCCGCAACGCTCTGGGCGTTCAGCAAACCCCGCCGAACCTGGTGCTGTACGGCATCGCCCTGATCCTTTCGGTGTACGTGACCACGCCCTTGATCGGCGACATGTACCGGCAGGTGGAAGGCCGCAATTTCAACATGGAGAACATCGAGCAGGTCAAGGAGCTGGGCGATGCCTTGCGCCCCCCCTTGCAGGCGCACCTGATGCGTTTTGCCAACGTCACCGAGCGCGGATTTTTTGTCGAGGCCACGGAAAACATCTGGTCACCCGAAGCCCGGGCCGACCTGCATGACGACGACCTGGTGGTGCTGATCCCGGCTTTCGTCAGTTCGGAGCTGACCCGAGCCTTCGAGATCGGTTTTCTGCTGTACATCCCGTTCCTGGTGGTGGACCTGCTGGTGGCCAACGTGCTGATGGCCATGGGCATGTCGATGGTGTCGCCGACGCTGATTTCCATACCGCTGAAAATTTTCCTCTTCGTTTCGTTGAGCGGCTGGTCGCGCTTGATGCACGGTCTGATTCTGAGCTACGGGTGAACCTATGGGGCAGGACGTTTTTCTTTCGTTGATGAAGCAGGCGCTGATGACCGTGCTGCTGCTCTCGGCGCCCGCACTGGGCGTGGCGATCATCGTGGGCCTGAGTGTCGGGTTGTTGCAGGCCCTGACCCAGATCCAGGACCAGACCCTGCCGCAGGTGGTGAAACTGGTGGCCGTGTTGCTGGTGATCGTTTTCGTCGGGCCGTTGCTGGCGGGGCAGGTGGCGGAACTGGGCAGCCAGGTGCTGGACAACTTTCCGTTGTGGACGCGCTGACCGGCCATGGTCATAGCCTCGGCGCTCGCCACTCAATTCGTTGAAGTCGCCTACCCGGTGATCAGCTCCGCCGCGCTCGCCGCCTGCCGGGCCATGGGCGTGGTGTTGATCACCCCCGCGTTCAACCGCCTGGGCCTGACCGGTATGGTCCGTGGCTGCGTGGCGGTGGCGATTTCCATTCCGATGTTCATGCCGGTGTTCGAGGCCTTGACCCACATGCCCGAGCACGGCGCGTTTTTCCTCGCGGGGCTGATGATCAAGGAGTTGTTGATTGGCCTGCTGATCGGTCTGTTGTTCGGCATTCCGTTCTGGGCTGCGGAAGTGGCGGGGGAGTTGATCGACCTGCAGCGTGGCTCGACCATGGCGCAACTGGTGGACCCCTTGTCGTCCGGAGAGTCCAGCGTCATGGCGACGCTGCTCACGGTGATGTTGATCACGCTGTTTTTCATGTCCGGTGGTTTTATCCTGATGGTCGACGGCTATTACCACAGCTATCAGTTATGGCCGGTCACCACCTTCACGCCGATCTTCGCCTCCACAGCGCTGCTGGCGGTGTTGTCGATTCTGGATCAGGTGATGCGCATTGGCGTGTTGATGATTTCGCCGATGATCATCTCGTTGCTGATCACTGACCTGATGCTGGCGTACCTATCGCGCATGGCGCCGAGCCTGCACATCTTCGACCTGTCGCTACCGGTGAAGAACCTGTTTTTCTCGATTCTGATGGTGATCTACATCGGTTTCCTGATCCCGGTGATGCTCGATCAACTGGCGGAGTTCAGAGGCACGGTGGACTTCTTCAAGACGCTGGTGGGCACCTTATGATTGGCATGATTGGCATGATTGGCATGGTTGCTGTTTGCATGACTGCGGTTTCCAGGACAGGAAGCCCCGCCCATGGCTGATACCAGCGAAGAGAAATCCCAGCCCGCCACGGACAAGAAACTCAAGGACGCGCGCAAGAAAGGGCAGGTCGCCAAGAGCCAGGACCTGACCTCGGGCATGGTGATCCTGTTCTGCACCCTGTGCATTTCCATCGTCGCCCCCAAGGCTGAAGCCCAGGTGCGGGCGCTGATCGACCTGACGGCGCTGATCTACATCGAACCCTTTTCCACCGTGTGGCCAAGGGTGCTGGGGACCGCCGAACAGTTGCTTCTGAACATTACCCTGCCAGTGATGGCGGTAACCCTGGGCTCGGTGATCCTGACCAATCTGGTGACCATGAAGGGCGTGGTGTTCTCTGGGCACCCTATCAAGCCGGATTTCAAGCGCATCAACCCGGCAGAAGGCTTCAAGCGCATCTTTGCCATGCGCAACTTTGTCGAGTTCATCAAGGGGCTGGTCAAGGTGTTCCTGCTGGCGATTGCGTTTTACGTGGTGGGTCGCCATGCGTTGCAGGCGCTGATGGAGTCGTCACGCTGTGGCTCGGGCTGTGTCGAGGCGACGTTTTACCTGGTGCTCAAGCCGTTGGTGTTTACGGTGTTAAGTGCCTTTCTGGTGGTGGGTGGGGTGGACGTGCTGATGCAGCGCTGGCTGTTCGGCCGCGACATGAAAATGACCCGCAGCGAAACCAAACGCGAGCGCAAGGATGTGGATGGCGACCCGCTGATCAAGGGCGAACGGCAGCGCCAACGCCGTGAAATGCAGGCCCTGGCCACGAAGCTCGGGTTGGCGCGGGCTTCATTGATGATCGGCACGGCCAATGGCTGGCTGGTGGGGATTCGTTACGTGCGTGGCGAAACACCCGTGCCCATTGTGGTCTGCCGCGCAGCGCCGGATGAGTCGGCGCAGATGCTTGCCGAGTCCGCGGCATTGAGCATCCCCCAGGGCCCGGACCCTGAGCTGGCTGCCGACATCTGCAAACGCACCGTGCCAGGCGACCCCGTGCCGGACACCACCTTCCAGGCCGTGGCCGACATGCTGGTGGCGGCGCGGTTGATTTGAAGGGTACATCTGAACCGGTGGGAGCCGAGCTCGGCTCCCACAATGGATTTGTGTTCCTTCCAGCATCCCAGACAAATGCAAAACCGGGTGGGAGCCGAGCTTGCTCGCGAAGGCGTCAGCTCGGATACATCGCGGGTGACTGACCCACCGCCTTCGTGGGTAGGCTCACTCCCACAGGAATGTGCAAATCATGTAATCACTCAGCTCTTGTCCACATCATGGTACTCACCACCATATCCATCGGTGGTACGCCAGATTTCGTTGTGGTTTTCGTCGATCCACTTGGAAGGCCGGGTCGAGAACTTGTAGTCCTCGGACCGCCTGTTGTTGCCGTCGCCGATGAAGTCCGGGTGGTCGTCGTGGACCTTGCCCTTGATGCTGGAGCGGTCTGCCCATTCCTTGGCGCGGAAGTCGAAGATGCTCTGGTCCGACGGCGCATCGCGCTGACCCCAGTCCGACAGGTAGGTCTGCAGCCAGACGTAAGCTTCATCGCCATTGGGCTTGAGCAGGCCGTCGGCCTTGAAGTCCTGGATCTGGTTCCAGTTCCCCATCGAGACCTTGTGCAGCTTGGCGGATTTGACGTCGCCCAGGATCGCCCCGACGATCGACAGCACCCCCGAGAACAGGAAACCCACCGGCCCCAGCAGCGGCACCAGCCTGCCGGTTGCACCCAGGGCGCCGGCGATACCACCGGCTGCACCGATCAGGCTGCTGACGCCGCCGGCCAGTGACAACGAACCGGTGGCAATCTTGATCGGATCCTTGGCACGCACGCCGTCGCGAATCGACAATCCGGCCATGACCACGCTGATCACGCCACCCACCACATCGGTCACCGCGCCGATGACCTTGATCGCGCTGCCAGCGAAACGGGCGATCTTGCCTGCACCGGAAACCCCGCCGCGTTTGGCGATGCCTTCCTCGATGCCTTCATAGATCTTGGCCGCCGACGCGTCGTCCCAGCCCTGGGAGTTGAGTGCTTTGCTGACGTCCTTGCCCTTGTCCATCTGGTCATCGACCAGCTGGAAGTACTTCAACTGAACCTCTTCCGCACTTTTCGGCAGGCCGAAATAGCCCTCGGCTGGCTTGGCCCAGATCTGTGGCAGGGTGCGGTCCAGGCCCATCATCTTGTAGGCGTTGGTGCCGCGCAGTTTGTCGTAGACCTTGGTGCCCAGGGTCGCGAAATGCGAGCCGGTGCCGAGGAAACCGATGAAGTCCGAGGCGATGCCGACCCGTTCACGCGGGGTGTCGGCCAGCTTGCCGCCCTTGCCAGCCAGTTGATAAATGATCCGGCCCACGGAAATCGCGCCGCCCAGGGAACCGAGGATGCCGTTCTCGCTGAGGAAGGCCAGGTTCTTGGTGAACAGGCTGCGGTTTTCTGCACTGAGGTTGGGCATCAACTCCTTGCTGACCGCCGTGTTGATATCGCTGAGGCTGATGACGCCGTTTTTCTGCCAGGTATCACCCAACGAGGCCATGGCCTTGCCGAAATCAGTGGCGGCGCCTTTGTTCTCCAGCAGCAGTTTGGTGAAGTTTTCGTAGGTCGACAGCGCGGTACGCGGGATTCCGACGCCCAGGGTCTTGAGCATCGACAGCGACAGGGTCACGTTGTCGGTAGTGGCAAGGGCGGTGCTGTCGTCGGAAATCTTGCTCGGATCGCCCATGAGTTTGTCGACTTCCATGGTGTAGCCGTCGATCTGCAGGTTCTGGATGAAGGTGTCGGCCTTGGCCGGGTCGATATCGGCCAGCCCCGCATAGGCGGTCTGGATTTCCTGGGTCGCTATCTCGCTGTGGCCGTTGGCTTGCAGGAAGTCGATGTATTTGACGAAGTCCGGGGACGAGGTGCTGTCCAGCAGTTTCTGCCGGGTTTCATCGACCTTGGCCGAGCCGCCGTCGACCTTGCTCAGGGCCGAGTCGTGGTTGGCCTTGAGGTCCTTGACGATGGTTTCGTCGTTCATCAGGGTGCCGATCTGCTTGTCGATGGCGCCAGCGTCGAAGATGTTGTCTCGCACATCCCGGGAGGTGACGTTTTCAGGGTCCGTGGCGCTGCCCTGATTGCCGAAACCGTGTTCGGGGATGATCGACATGCCGTTATCGGACATGCTCTTGGCTTCCAGCGCCCGCACGAATTTGGCCCGCGGGTCGTCCTTGGCAATGCTGCCGTCCTTGATCCCGGCGCGGTATTCGTCGATCAGGGTCTTGATCGCCAGGTCCCGTACCGAGAGCGGGTGGCCCTTGTCGTCCTTTTCAGTGGTCAGCAGGTCATCGACCGAGGTGTCTTTGCTGGGTGGCAGGCCGTTGTCGGTGCGGATTTTGTCGATGTCGGTGATCTGGGCCGCGATGTCGGTGCGGTAGTTGGCGATCTGGTTGAACATCTGCGGGTTGGATTCTTCCGAGACGATGATTTTCTGCTGCTCGCCGCCGGGCTTGCGATAGGTGAAGGCAATCAGGCCGGGGCCGTAATCTCCGATGCCACCGACGCTGTTGATGTCTTCCGTGGAGGGCAGGTAGTCCCCCGGATTGGCCACCGTGTAACCGTCGCCCTTGGCTTTTTCCAGCCCGGCGAGGGTCTGGCCCTTGTTCGAGTAATCGTTGAAGGCCTGGGGCGTAATGGCCTTGGACACCACCAGCAACTTGCCGTCGTTCTGGGTGACCACCAGGATGCCATCAGTGGGGGCATCGACCTTGCCGATGTCGGACAGTGGCAGGCTGGTTTCGTCCTTGCGCAGCAGTTGCTGGTCAGGGTAGGACGTGGCGTTTTTGATGTAGTCGAACGCCTGGGTGCCCTGGGTCGAACTGAGGGCATGCAGGAAGGTGTACAACTGGGCGCCATGGTCCGGGCCGGGCGGCCCGTTCTGGGCCAGCAGGTCGCTGTGGTCCTGGTCGCTGGCGCCACTCTTGCTGATTGCCAGCTTCTTGCCGTCCTGCTCGAACAGAATCACGCCGGCGTCGGTGTCTTCCGAGACGACCTTGAGTTTTTCCATGTCCAGGCTGGCGGGCAGGGCGCTGACCTCTTCGTAGCCCTGGGCTTTGGCTTCGGCCAGTTTGTCCTTGGTCAAACCTTCACCCTTGTATTCGGCAAAGGCTCCGGGTGCCAGTTTTTCCAGAACCACCAGTGAACCACCGTTGGCCAACTCGACCGTGAGCACACCTTCAGCCGGGCTGTCCACGGAAACGACATCCTTGGGCCGCAGGGTCACTTCGTCCTTGCGCAACAGCTGTTGATCCGGGTTGGTCAGGCTGTCCTTGATGGCGTCATAGACGGGCGTGCCTTTGGTTTCGGCCACGGTCTGCAACAGGTTGTACAGCTGGGTGCCGCTGTCCGGGCCCGCCTTGGTGATGGGGGCCACCGCATGGCCGAAGCGCAGGTGTTCCATGACGTCGTTTTTTTGCTGGACGTCTGCGGCGGCGTCTTTGTTGATCTTGTATTGGGTGCCCGCGTGTTCGAAGTAGATCACCCCGGCATCGGCGTCCTGGGCCACGACCTTGAGCGTGTCCAGGTCCAGTTTTTCCGGCAGTTCGGTGATCTCCTTGTATTCGTCCGGTTTGTCCGGGGCCTTGTCGGAGACCGGGGTGTTCGCGGCTGCCAGCACCTTGGGCCTGAAGCTTTTTTCATCGCTCTGGTCGGGGTTGGCGACGGCCAGGGTCTTGGTCTTTTGAAGCAGCGTCTCAAAGGCGCTGCGGGAGGTTTCAGATACAGGCGTGTTCGAGCCTGATTGAGTCCGTTCAGGTTTTGTGATCATTGATGCGTCCGAATGAGGAGGTGGCGATAGCCGTCAATCCAAAGGCTTCGCATCCAGCTTTACGATGGACAGCACGCGACAGGCAGGCACCCGCACACGCCCGCAAAGGACAGGGGCAAAGTCATGGACAAGGCCCGATGGTAGGTGACGCAGGGGCGGATGGGCGCGATCGTTGGCAAGTTCTCACAATCTTTCACAGCCGTGAAACCTGACCCGCATGGGCGTCACAGGTGCAGTGACAGCCCATACAGGCCCAGCGGTTTTATCGCGGTCAGTTGTTCTGCATTTTGTGCAGCGGTGCAATTCGCAGGCGGGGTTCTTCCAGTCGCGAGAGGTCGGTAGCGATGCGTGATCGCCACAGGTGTGCACCCTGGTTACGCGCTTCGGCCATGGCCTGACGCAAGACGCTCATGGCGTGCGGCATGGCGGCGGCCTTGTCCTGTTCGAGCATCAGTTGCGCTTTGACCCGCAGCATTTCCGGGAGAAACCAGTGCTCGTGGCGGCTCGTGGCGATGTACAGGGTTTCGTCGATCACTTCCAGCGCAAGCTGCTCGAGCCCCAGCGCGGCCAGCCCCATGACGTATTCGCAGCGCATCAGGCTGTAGAGAGGGCTGTCGCCTTGCTCGCGCAGGTCGTTGAGCGCTTCGCCCAGGCGCGGAACGCCTTCCTCGGGCGAGCCTTCGCGGATCAGCAGGATGTTTTCGAAACACAGGGTGAACTGGCGCCACAAATGCAGATCGTGCCGGGTTGTGCTGTCTTGCAGCAGCGACAGAAAGTAACGCGCCTTGTCCAGGTCACCGACCATCAGGGCCATGGGCATTGCCCCCAGGCACAGGGTGTACCAGAGCGTTGCCGGATGGTTGAGATTGATGGCCTGCTCGACGCTCTGGTCGATGGTCGCGAGCCCCTGATCGACCTGACCTTCGAGCAACTGCACCTGGGCCTTGAGGCAGCGGGCAGCAATACGCTGGTCGAAGTGCACGTCGATGATGTGCGAGCGCGGCGAAGAGGGTGCGCTGAGGGCCTCGTTGATACTCTGCCTGGCACCCGCCAGATCAGCCATGTAGAACAGGGCGGTGGCGCGCATGCGTTTGCCCAGCAACTGGTGCTCGCTGATGTTCTCGGTGCGGGTCAGCTGGATGTAACGCTCAGCCAGTTCCAGGGCTTCCTGATACTGGTTGCTGCAACAGCGGTCGCTCCACAAGCCCCAGAGGGCGCGCAGCTTGTGCTCGGTGTCACCCAGGGTCTTGGCGTCTTCACGCACCTGGTGCCACGCTTCGCGCATCTTCTGGCCGGTGCCGTAGGTCAGCATCAGCACACTGGCCCAGGCGGTCAGCAGCAGCATTCTCTGGCGGGGCATGATCGGTGCCGAGGGACCGACGTTTTGCAGCGCCATGTTCACCCAGTTACGGCATTCGCCTACCCGTGAAAGGCGCAACCAGAGCGGGATGCTCACCAGCGTCAGTTCGATCCCCAGCAGGCGTTCGCCCACGGTGGAATAGGCCCAGTCCAGCGCTGCGCGTACGGTATCGATTTCTGGTCCGTACAGCGCAATCCAGGCATCGGCCGGCATGCTGTCCAGGCTTTCACCGGCTTCATGCAGTTGACCCAGGGCGTACAGCGCATGGCGTCGGGCGATGCGTGCGGTTTCCCGGTGTTGGGCAAGTTTTTCCTGGGCGTAGGCGCGGGTGGTTTCCAGCAGGCGGTAGCGCTTGATCGCGTAAGTGTTATGCGCGCCGCTTTGCTCACGGGCAATCAGCAGCGATTTGTCCATCAGGTTTTCCAGCAGCGGCAGCGCGTTGTACAGATTGAGGGTGCTGGTGTCGATGGTGGCCTTGACCGCCGCCAGGGTGAAGGGGCCGGTGAACACAGAGAGCTGGCGCAGCATCATCTGCTCCTCCGTGGACAGCATCGAGTAGGTCCAGTCCAGAGTGGCGCTGAGGGTGCGATGGCGCGGCAGCGAAGTCCGGCGCCCGGTCATCTGCAGGCGCAAGCTGCCATCGAGCAATTCGACCAGATCCTGAACGCCAAATGCGCGGACTCGGGCTGCGGCGATTTCGATGGCCAGTGCATTGCTGTCCAGCTTGCGGCAAATCGCACTGACCGCCTCCACATCCCCATCGTTGAATACGAAGCCGGGGTCGTGGGCGATTACGCGCTCGATGAACAGCTGAATGCCGGAAAAGCCCAGGGCCTGGCTGGCCGTCAAGTAGGTGCCTTCATCGGGCACTTCAAGGGACGCCAGGTTGTGCACGAACTCCCCGTCGGCGTGCAGGGGTTCGCGGCTGGTGATCAGTACGCAGCTTTGCGGGGCATTGCGCAGAATGGTTTCCACGGCGTTGGCGGTTTCTTCGAGGGCGTGCTCGCAGTTGTCGAGAATCAGCAGGAAGCGTTGTTGGGCGTGGGTGTCCGCGATGCCTTTGAGCGGATGCTCGGTGGCGGAGTTGAGCCCCAGTACCGAGGCCAGCATGCCGGGAATCAGTTGCGGCGACGTCACCGGGGCCAGATCCACGAAATGCATGCCCTGGGGGAACTGCGCTGTCAGTTCATTGGCCATGGCCAGGGCGACGGTGGTCTTGCCGACGCCACCGGGGCCGGTGAGGGTGACGAAGCGTCGGCTCTGCAGCTGCCGGTTGAGGCTCTGGACCACCTGTTCGCGGCCGATGACCTGACCAATGAGGCCGGGCAGAGGGGATGATGCGGGTGGGCGGGCGTCCGCGATGGACATTGGTTGCTGAGTCAGCCCCTGGTAGGTGATGGGCGCCACAAAACGATAGCCACGGCCGGGCACCGTGACGATGTAACCGAAGTCCCCGTCATCCCCCAGCGCCCGGCGCAACGCCACGATCTGTGCCCGCAGGTTGCATTCCTCAACCACGACCTTGGGCCATGCAAAAGCGATCAGTTCTGACTTCTCTATCAATTCGCCGGGACGGCTGGCCATGGCGATCAACAGGTAAAGTGCGCGGCTACCCAGTGCGACGGATTCACCGTCCTTGAGCAGCAAATGCTGTCGCGCCAGAAGAACGAACGGCCCGAAACAAATGGCTTGCTCCGGTTGAGCCGTCTCTTGACAAATTGGATCCAACATCGTTTTTGGGCTGATTTTGCTCTGATTCATGAGTAAACCTTTCAAATATGAGGTTTTTTATAAGCGATCAGGCCATTCGCCTTTATATGCGTGGCGTGTTGCGTTCAAGCATCAATACCTGAACCGATAGTTGCTATCGTGTATGCCTCCCTGGGCTGTCGAAACATTGACCAAAAGAAAGTCGCGGACGAGCGTATTTGAGGTATTAAGTTCAGTCTCCTGGGCCAAATAGTTTTTCGGGTATCACAGGTGGGGCACGCGCACCGAACTTGGGCAAACCGAAGGCTGGCTGTCGGTGTATCGACGGTGTTACACCTTGTTACGTGACTGTACAAAGCAGATTATGTGCCATTATTTACGAAAAGTTACAGAAAATAACTTCATGAAAAATATGAAAATCTGTTCCGGTTCAGTGGTGGAAAGCAGCAAAGCGTTCGAAAAGTCGAATAGCGGTGGGTCGTTCATTCGGTTATCCGAACGTTTAGTTTAATTGCACTATTAATCAGGTGGCGCTGACGGTCGGGCGGGGGCGCAGCGCTGTCAGGCACTGGTTTCGCTCGGGGGCGTGGCAGGTATTTTCTGCGGTACTGGCAGGGGTGAAGCAGGGGTTGGATATTGAAAAGGCTCATTGTGACGGGCATCACATTTTGAATAATGGCGCTGTGCCTCTTTTGCAGGCGGCGGTGTAGCGCGTATTTGGGTACGCCTGCTGTTTTTTTCAAGCACAAGTGGCAGCTGTATATACCGCAAGTGGGTTATTGCAATGTCGAGTGAAAGCGGTAGTGAGTGTTTGGTTATAAAAAAATTGCTCAGGGAATATAGCTGCGATCAACTTCAGTGCGCTGGCCGGGTGATATCAGTGACTCAAGAACTTGAACACAGTGGTCTGGGAATAGGTGTTGCCCGGATCCAGGCGAGTGCTCGGGAAGTTTGGCTGGTTGGGGCTGTCGGGAAAGTGTTGGGTCTCCAGCGTGAACGCGCTCCAGTGCGGATAACGTTTGCCGCCTTTGCCATGGACGCTGCCGTCCAGGAAGTTGGCGGTGTAGAACTGCACACCTGGCTCGGTGGTGTAGAGCAGCAGATGGCGACCTGATTGTGGGTCGCGCACTTCGGCGGCCAGTTGGCTGAGGTTGCCTCGGGTGTCCAGAACCCAGTTGAGGTCATAGCCGCCGTGTCCGGGCTCGGCGACTCTCAATTGCGGATGATCGGCCCTGATGTTTTTGCCGATGGCCGTGGGTGTGAGGAAGTCCATCGGCGTTCCAGCCACCGGAGCCAGTTCGCCGGTTGGGATCAGGGCTTCGGTCACAGGCGTATAGCGTGAGGCATACAGGGTAACTATTTGCTGCAGTACGTCGCCATTTCCGGCCCCGGCCATATTGAAGTAGCTGTGATGGGTCAGGTTGAGCACCGTGGGTTTGTCGGTCATTGCCTGGTACTGGATGCGCAGTTCGTTGTCGTCGTTGAGGCTGTACGTGACCTGGGTTTCAAGGGTGCCGGGGAAGCCCATATAACCGTCCGGCGACACATGGCTCAACCTGACACCGACCCATCCCGGTTCGAGGGCGAGGCTGGCTTGCCACACTTGTTTATCGAACCCCCGGGTGCCGCCGTGCAAGGCGTTGGGGCCATCGCTCGGCGGCACTTGAAAGCGTTGGTCTTGCAGTTCGAACCTGCCGTCGGCCAGCCGGTTGGCGTAGCGGCCAATGATGGCGCCAAAGTAGAGGGTGCCGTGGGTCTCATAGCCTTGAACATCGTCAAAGCCCAGCACCACATCCTCGCCCGCACCCTTGTTGTCCCGCACGATCAGTGATTGCAGGGTGGCGCCGTAGGTGATGATGGTGGCCTGCATGCCATGACGGTTGCGCAGGGTGTACTTCTCGATCGCTGTGCCATCGCGGGTGGTGCCGAATGAGCCTTGTTCGCTAGTCACCATCTAATCAAACCCAGTGAGGTAATTTCGAATACGGTTGTTCGTGTCTGGAGACCTTCGCTGACTGCACCGGCCCCTTCGCGAGCAAGCTCGGCTCCAACAGGGTTTATGTCTAGCACAGATGGTTGTTTCAGGCCCAAATCCCCTGTACGGGGGCTCAGTTTCGCGAACTCCCGCGCACCGTCAGCACCGTGTCAAACCGATACGACTCCACCGGTTCCCCGGCAATCTTGCTGAGCAGTGTCTCCACCGCACGCACGCCTTGCTCATGCATGCAGGTGCTGACGCTGGTCAATTGCAGGTGGGCGGCCAGTGGGGTGTCGTTGTAGCCGACCACCGCAATGTCCTTGCCGACTACCAGCCCCCGGTTGCGCATGGCGCCGAACAGACCGATGGCCAGGAAGTCGTTGACGGCGAAGATGGCGGTGGGGCGTTGTGGGTGGTCCAGCAGCCGGCCACCAATGGTGAAACCGGCTTCGGTGTCGAACTGGCCGTAAATGATCCGCTCCTGGCCGATCTCGAAACCCTGTTCCCGGTAGTAGTCGACAAACCCTGCCGTGCGCTCCAGGGCGTTGCTGCTGTGGGCCACGCCGCCGATCACGGCCACTTGCCGGTGGCCCATGGCAAACAGGTGTTCGGCGGCCTGGCGCCCACCCATCCCGTCGTTTGAGGTCACCGAGCAATGCTGCCCGCGACGTCGACTGACCAGCACCAGCGGGATGCCCCGTGCTTCCAGCTCTTCCAGATAGCCCGGCTCAGGCGTGCTATGGACGTCGCTGATGATCAGGCCTTCCACATTGCGCGCCAGGGCTCGCTCCACCAGTTCGCGCTGACGCTGGGGGCTGTCCTGAGTGTTGGCAACGAACGAGGTGTAACGATGGGCGCTGGCAGCGGCGTCGATACCTTCATAGATGGTCGCCAGCACGATGTCCGACAGCCTGGGCACCAGAATCGCGATCTCCCGGCTGTGGCGGGTTTTCAGGATAGTGGCGTGGCTGTTGGGTCGGTAGTCGAGGCTGGTGGCCAGGGCCCGGATACGCTCGATGGTGTCTTTGGACGCCGCTAGACCGGCGTGCTCGATATGCCCATTGAGCACCCGTGACACTGTGGACACATGCACATTCAGCTGTTGGGCGATACCACGGAGCGTAGCGGGACGTTTTGTCATGGCAGGCCTGAATGTACAAAGGGCAGGGCGATTGCGCCACGCTGGAGCGCAACGTTCCAAAAGATTGCATACCTGCGTGCGCAACACTACCCAAACGTTTGGGTAAGAAAATTCATGAAATTTTTTTCACGCCTATCTCATTGAAATTAAGTGACTTATTGGTCATGAGGCGACTGATGAATAATCCGTTAGCCAAAGTTGGTATGAGCGTTGCGTTGCAGCCATTCATCTCCTCTGAATCCTGAATGGGAACATCCGATATGACGCATGCTTCTGCTGTTCGTGCACATCGTTTGACTGGCCTGACCCGACTGGCATTGGCCTGTTCGCTGGCAGTGGCGGGCATCGCGCCATTGGCGGCGCAGGCGGAGACTACGCTGCGGATCGCCATGACGGCGGCGGACGTTCCCCTGACCCTTGGGCAGCCCGACCAGGGTTACGAGGGCAACCGCTTCACCGGCATCACCATGTTCGACTCCCTGGTGGAGTGGGACTTGAGCCAGGCGGAGAAGCCCAGCTCGCTGGTGCCGGGCCTGGCCACCGAATGGGCGGTCAACCCGCAGGACCACACCAAATGGATTTTCAAATTGCGCCCCGGGGTGAAGTTCCACGACGGCTCTATGTTCAATGCCGATGCTGTGGTCTGGAACGCCAACAAGGTGCTGGACAAGCAGGCGCCGCAGTTCGCGCCGGGGCAGATCGGCAATACCTTGTCGCGCATGCCGACCCTCGTGGGCGTGCGCAAGATCGACGACATGACGGTGGAATTCACCACCAGCGAACCGGATTCGGTGCTGCCGTATAACCTCACCAACCTGTTCATTGCCTCGCCGACAGCCTGGCAGAAGGACCTCGCCGCGGTGCCTGCGTCGGTCACTGATCCGGCTGAACGCAGCAAGCAGGCCTGGAGTGCTTTCGCCACGCATTCATCCGGCACCGGGCCGTTCAAAATGACCAGGCTGGTGCCGCGTCAGGCGCTGGAGCTGGACAAGAACCCCGATTACTGGAACCCCAAGCGGGTACCAAAAGTGGACCACCTGGTGTTGATCCCGTTGCCTGAAGCCAACGCCCGGACCGCTGCGCTGTTGTCCGGTCAGGTGGACTGGATCGAAGCCCCGGCGCCCGACGCCATGGATCAGATCAAGAGCAAGAAATTCAAGATCTACGCCAATGCCCAGCCGCACCTGTGGCCATGGCAGTTCTCCTTTGCCCCCGGTTCACCGTGGCTGGACAAGCGCGTGCGCCAGGCTGCCAACCTGTGCCTGGACCGCAGCGAGCTGAAATCCTACCTGGGCGGCTACATGCAGGAAGCCACCGGCACCTTCGAGAAAGACTCGCCCTGGTACGGCAACCCTGAGTTCAAGATTCGCTATGACCAGGCTGCCGCGCAGAAGCTGATGAGCGAAGCCGGCTTCAGCAAGGACCACCCGGTCAAGGTCAAGGTGCTCACCTCAGCCTCCGGTTCCGGCCAGATGCAGCCGCTACCGATGAACGAATACATCCAGCAGAGCCTCAAGAGCTGCTACTTCGACGTGGACATCGCGGTCACCGAATGGAACACCCTGTTCAGCAGCTGGCGCCTGGGCTCCAAGGACCCGGCCGCCCAGGGCGCCAACGCGATCAACGTCAGCATGTCGGTCATGGACCCGTACTTTGGCCTGATGCGCTTCGCCAGTTCCAAGACCTTCCCGCCGGTCTCCAACAACTGGGGTTACTTCACCACGCCGAAGATCGAGGCACTGATCACCAAGGCCCGCAATTCGTTTGACCCCAGGGAACTGGATTCCGCGACGGCTGAACTGAACGCAGCCATGGTCGATGAAACGCCATTCCTCTATGTCGCCCACGACATGGGGCCAAGGGCTGTGGCGCCGAACGTCAGTGGCGTGGTGCAGGCGCAGAGCTGGCTGATCGACCTTTCGCTGGTATCCAAGCAGTAGTGAGGGTCGAATTTATCCGGATTTACAGGAGCGGACTCGTCCGCGAAGGCGTCATCCCAGGCACATCGCCAGTGGCTGAAACACCGCATTCGCGGGCAAGCCTCGCTCCAACAGATTCGTGTGATTTCCGGTTTGCCGCAGCTGTCATTTGATCAACAGGTACCCACCCATGCTTGCCTATATCTTTCGCCGTGTATTGTTGGCGACGCCCATTTTGTTGGGGGTGGCCCTGGTCTGTTTCATGCTCGTGCACATGGCCCCCGGTGATCCGCTGGTGTCGGTGATGCCGCCGGATGCTTCCGAGGCCCTGCGTGAGCAACTGGTCCAGGCCTATGGCTTCGATAAACCCTTGCCGGTGCAGTTCGGGCTCTGGGTCTGGCATGCGTTGCATGGCGATCTGGGTATGTCCATTGCCAGTGGCCGTCCGGTGACCAGCGAAGTGCTCAACGCCGTGGGGTTTTCCCTGCGCCTGGCGCTGCTGGCGACTCTCATCGGCTTTGTCATGGGCAGCCTGTTCGGCTTCGTCGGCGGTTACTTTCAGGACAGCTGGCTGGACCGCCTCGCCTCGGCCTGTTCGGCGATTGGCGTCAGCGTGCCGCACTACTGGCTGGGCATGCTGATGGTGATCATCTTCTCTTCGCAGCTGAACTGGCTGCCCGCAACCGGCGGCGGTCCCATGGGCCAATCGGCCTGGGCGTGGGACTGGGCGCACCTGCAATTCATGATCTTGCCCGCCATCACCTTGTCGGTGATTCCAACCGGCATCATCGCCCGCACGATTCGGGCCCAGGTGGCGGAAACCCTGTCCCAGGAGTTCATCGTTGGCTTGCGTGCCAAGGGAATGGGGGAGTGGGGCCTGTTTCTGCACGTGGTGAAAAACGCCGCGCCCACCGCCATGGCCGTCATGGGCCTGCAGATCGGCTACCTCATGGGCGGCTCGATTCTGGTGGAAACCGTGTTCGCGTGGCCTGGCACCGGCCTGCTGCTCAATTCGGCCATCTTCCAGCGTGACCTGCCCCTGTTGCAGGGCACGATCTGGGTGCTGGCGCTGTTCTTCGTAGCGCTCAATCTGCTGGTGGACATCCTGCAGACGTTGCTCGATCCACGTATCAAAAGGGGCTGAGCATGAACCTGTCGATTCTTCGTCCGGCGGCACCTGCCGTCACGCCGATTGAAAGCTCCCCCGGTTACTGGAGCGAAGTGTTCGGGCGCGTGCGCCGTGACCCGGTGGCGCTACTGGTGGCGGCCGTCATTCTGGCACTGATCCTGATGGCGATCCTCGGGCCTTCGATTTTGCCGGGCGATCCCTTTACCACCTCGATGTTCAAGCGCCTCAAGCCCATCGGCACCCAGGGTTTCCTCCTAGGTACTGACGAACTGGGACGTGATCTGCTCTCGCGCTTGATGCTCGGCGCACGGCTGTCGCTGTTCATGGGCATCACGCCGGTGATCTTTGCGTTCTTCATCGGCGGTGCCATCGGTGTGATCGCCGGTTATGCCGGGGGCTGGATCAACAGCCTGATCATGCGCACCGTGGACGTGTTCTACGCCTTTCCGTCGGTACTGCTGGCCATCGCCTTTTCCGGCGCATTGGGGGCCGGGGTCAACAACGCATTGATCTCCCTGACGCTGGTGTTCGTGCCGCAAGTGGCGCGTATCGCCGAGAGTGTTACCACCCAGGTGCGTAACCGCGATTACATCGAAGCTGCCCGTGCCTCGGGGGCTGGTCCCTGGACCATCATCCGCACCCAGGTCCTGGGCAACGTGCTGGGGCCGATCTTCGTGTTCACCACCGGCCTGATTTCGGTGTCGATGATCCTGGCCTCCGGGCTGTCTTTCCTGGGCCTCGGGGTCAGCCCGCCGGAGCCTGAGTGGGGCCTGATGCTCAACACCCTGCGCACCGCGATCTACACCCAGCCGCTGGTGTCGGCATTGCCCGGCGCGATGATCTTCATCACCTCGATCTCATTCAATGTGCTCGCTGACCGCCTGCGGTCGGCCATGGCGATTCGGAGTTGACTATGGGCAAGCGCGATATCGGCGGACCGGCACAGCCACTGCTCAAGGTCGAACAACTGGTCAAGCACTTCCCGGTCAAGGGCGTGCTGGGTAAACGCAGCGTGGTCCGTGCCGTGGATGGCATCGACTTTGTAGTGCACAAGGGCGAGACCCTGGGCGTGGTCGGTGAGTCTGGCTGCGGCAAATCCACCACCGCTCGCTTGTTGATGCAACTGATTGCCCACGACAGCGGCGAGCTGGTGTTCGACGCCATGACGGTAGGCGGCCACCAACTGCCGCTGCGCGACTATCGACGCCAGGTGCAGATGGTGTTTCAGGACAGTTACTCATCCCTCAACCCGCGCCTGACCATGGAGCAATCGGTGGCGTTTGGCCCCTCAGTGCACGGCGTCAGCCAGCGCGAATCCCTTGAGCGGGCGCGGGACCTGCTGGGCCGGGTAGGGCTGGAGCCGACCCGTTTTGCTGGCCGTTACGCCCACGAACTGTCGGGCGGCCAACGCCAGCGGGTGAACATCGCCCGTGCCCTGGCCGTGGACCCCAGGCTGGTGATTCTCGACGAGGCCGTGTCGGCACTGGACAAGTCAGTGGAGGCCCAGGTGTTGAACCTGCTGCTGGACCTCAAGGACAACCTGAACCTGACCTACGTGTTCATCAGCCATGACCTGCACGTGGTGCGTTACCTGTCTGACCGGATCATGGTCATGTACCTGGGGGAGATCGTCGAGGTCGGGCCCGCCGAAGAGCTGTTCGCCGCGGCCCAACATCCCTACACCCGCGCCTTGCTCAGTTCCATGCCGTCCATGGACCCGTCGCATCGCACCCTCATGTCGCCGTTGACCGGTGACCCACCCAGCCCCATCGACCCGCCGTCGGGTTGCCGTTTTCACACCCGCTGCCCCCATGCCGAAGCGATCTGTGCCCAGCGCAAACCGAATTTGCACCTGACCGGCGAAGAGCATTACGCCGCCTGCCTGATGGTCGAGCCGGGGGCAGGGCACAGCCAGAGTCCGTCCGGCGTGCTGCTGTTGAAGGAGGCCTGATATGAACGAACAACCCATGGTGGCGGTGCGTGACCTGAAAGTACGCTTCAAACGCGGTGGCAAGACCTTGTCTGCGGTAAACGGTGTCAGCCTGTCGGTGGCCCGGGGTGAGGTGCTGGCACTGATCGGCGAGTCCGGTTCCGGCAAGAGCGTGACGCTGCGGGCCCTGATGCGTCTGCATTCGGAGCGCTCGACTACTATCGAAGGCCGGATCGACATTGCCGGCCAGGACCTGATGAGCCTGTCTCGCAGCCAGTTGCAAGCAATGCGTGGCCCGGTGGCGGCGATGATTTTCCAGGAGCCGTTGCTGGCCCTGGACCCGGTCTACACCATCGGCCAGCAGATCATCGAAGCGGTGCGTCGCCATCAGCCGCTGACCAAGGCCGAGGCAAAGGCGGCGGCGCTGGAGGCCTTGCGTCGGGTGCGTATTCCCAGCCCGGAACAGCGTCTGGATGCCTACCCCCACGAAATGTCCGGCGGTATGCGCCAGCGGGCGATGATCGCCCTGGCGCTGGCCTGTCAGCCGCAAATCCTGTTGGCTGACGAGCCCACCACGGCCCTTGACGCCACGGTGCAGATCCAGATTCTGATCCTGCTGCGCGAACTGCAGCAGGAGCTGGGCCTGTCGATCATCTTCGTCACCCACGACATCGGTGCCGCTGTCGAGGTCGCTGACCGGGTAGCGGTGATGTACGGTGGGCGCATTGTCGAACAGGCACCGTTGGCCGAACTGTTGAACAACCCTCAGCACCCCTACACTCAGGTATTGCTCGGCACCCGGCCCAAGGACGGATTGCACAAGGGCGAGCGCCTGACCAGCATTCCCGGCGCGCCGCCTGATCTGGCGAACCTGCCCGATGGCTGTGCCTTTGCCCCCCGTTGCCCGAGGGCCAGTGACGTCTGTCGCAGCCAGGTGCCGGCTGTCGAAGAGGTCATTGCCGAACACCCTGTGAGCTGCCATCACTGGAACCAGACATCCGTTCACACTCTGCGCGAGCACCATTCATGAAAGACACTGCTTTTGCGTTCATGCCGTACCCGAAGGCCCCGGTGCCCCATGCTGAAACCGGGCCATTGGCCGGTTATACCTTTGCTGCCAAAGACCTGTTCGATGTCGCGGGTTACCCCACCGGCGGCGGCAGCCCGCACATTCTGGCCATGTCCGGGATCAAGACCCGTACGGCCCCCACGGTGCAACGCTTGCTGGATGCCGGTGCGGAGCTTGTGGGCAAGACCCACACCAATGAAATGGCGTTTTCCATGAGCGGCAAGAACGCGCATTACGGCACGCCACAGAACGGTGCGGCGCCTGATCGTATCCCCGGCGGTTCTTCATCGGGTTCGGCGTCGGCGGTGTCCAGCAACCTGTGCGACTTCGCCCTGGGCACCGACACCGGTGGCTCGGTACGGACCCCGGCCAGCTACTGCGGGCTGTTCGGCCTGCGCCCCAGTCACGGGCGGATCTCCCTGGAGGACACCCAGCCGTTGTGCGAAAGCATGGACACCGCCGGTTACTTCACCCGCAATGCCAAATTGTTTGGCCTGGTCGGGGAAGTGCTGCTGGGCGAGGACACGGCGCCGTTGCCTGAGCGTCCGCGCCTGGTGATCAGCAAGGAGTTGTTCGCCATGCTGCCTCTTGATTCCGTTGCGGCACTGGCACCTGCGTTGGCGCAGATCACGGCCATTGCCGGGCCACTGGAAGCGCTCGAAGGTGAACTACCGTCGTTGAAGGACGCGTACTGGGCGTTTCGCTACATTCAAGGCCGTGAAGCCTGGCTGGAACAGGGTGCATTCATCGAGGACAATGGCTTGACCCTTGGGCCTGATGTTGCTGCCCGTTTCGCCTGGGCCAAGGCGGTGACCGATCAGCAATACAACGACGCCTGCGCCCTCAGGAAAACCTTCACCGCCGCCTGGAAAACCCTGCTGGGTGACCGTGTGCTGGTCCTACCCACCGTGCCGGACATCGCGCCGCTGCTCAGTGCCCTGGACGAAGAAATCGAAGCCACCCGCCAGTTATCCCATCATCTGCTGGCGATCTCGGTGCTGTGCCAAACCCCGCAACTGACCATGCCGCTGATCCAGAAAGACGGCGTGCCACTGGGCATTTCCCTGATGGGGCCACGGGGCAGTGATCTGGGGTTGGTGAAGCTGGCAGTGCGGATTGCGGGTTAGAAACAATTTCCACTTTTCTGGAGATTCTATGTTTGGCTGCAATCTGTGGGAGCGAATTCATTCGCGATGCGGCGTGTCAGTCGCCAGATATGCTGAATGTGCTGCTCCTCGCGAATGAATTCGCTCCCACAGGGTTTATGTTTTGCCGCAGATTTTGGCTTCAACACAAAACCCATGTGGGAGCGAGCTTGCTCGCGAAGAGGCCCTTACGGCTAGCGAGCCTCTCCAATGTTCAACGCTGCCACGGGGGCGCCGCTCCCTGACCCGGTTGATAACGCTGCAACGCCTCACGCCACACGCCTGAATCCAGCTGGCCGTCATCCACCAGGGCCTTGAGGGCTGCGATGGCGAGTGTATGGCGGTCGACCTCGAAGAATTCGCGCAGTGCCTGGCGGGTATCACTGCGGCCAAACCCGTCTGTGCCGAGGGTGACATAGCGGTTGGGCACGAAACCGCGAATCAGTTCCGGCAGGGCGCGCACGTAGTCGCTGGCGGCGATCACCGGGCCTTTTGCGTCTTGCAGGGTGCGGCTGATGAAGGGGTTGGTCGTGTCAATGCCCAGGCGCTCAAGCCGTTCGCAGGCGATGGCGTCGCGTTGCAGTTCGGTGAAACTGGTGACGCTCCAGACCGCCGCATCGATGCCCCAGTCCTCCTGCAAAAGGGTTTGCGCCTGTAGCACTTCGCCCAGAATTGCCCCGGAACCCAGCAGTTGTACCTGGGCGGTGCTATCGCCGGAAAACCGATAGATGCCCCGCAGAATACCCTCGCGCAGTTGCTCTGGCTCAGCGGTGGGCGCCGAGGGTTGGGCGCTGTTCTCGTTCATCACGGTCATGTAATAGAAAACGTCCTGCTGACGTTCGCCCATTTCCCGCATGCCTTCGTCGAGAATCACCGCCACTTCATAGGCGAATCCGGGGTCGTAGGCGCGGCAGTTGGGGATTGTAGAAGCAGCCAGGTGGCTGGTGCCGTCCTGATGTTGCAGGCCTTCGCCTCCCAGGGTGGTCTTGCCGGAGGTGGCGCCGATCAGGAAGCCTCGGGCGCGTTGGTCCGCTGCGGCCCAGATGATGTCGCCGACCCGCTGGAAACCGAACATCGAGTAGTAGATGTAAAACGGCAGCATCGGCAGGTCATGCACGCTGTAGGCGGTGGCGGCAGCGATCCAGGACGACAGGGCGCTGGCTTCGGAGATGCCTTCTTCGAGGATCTGGCCGCTGGTTTCTTCCCGATAGTAGAGCAGCGAGCCCATGTCTTCGGGCTCGTAAAGCTGGCCCGCCGGTGAGTAGATGCCGATCTGGCGGAACATGTTGGCCATGCCGAAGGTGCGGGCTTCGTCGGCGACGATGGGCACGATGCGCGGGCCCAGTGCCTTGTCCTTCAGCAGGCTGCCGAACATGCGTATCAGGGCCATGGTGGTGGACATTTCCTTGCCTTCTGCTTGCAGGGCAAAGGTCGCCCAACTGCTCAGGGGCGGGATGGCCAGTGGCATGCTGGCGCTGCGGCGACGTCGTGGCAGGTAGCCGCCCAGTGACTGGCGCCTGGCGTGCAGGTACTGCATTTCCGGGCTGTTGTCGGCGGGGCGATAGAACTTGAGTTGCTCGATGTCGTCATCGCTGAGGGGCAGGCGAAACCGGTCGCGAAACACCTTCAGGTCATCAGTGTCGAGTTTTTTCTGTTGGTGGGTGGTCATCCGGCCCTGGCCAGAAGCGCCCATGCCGAAGCCTTTCATGGTCTTGGCCAGGATCACCGTGGGTTGGCCATGATGCGCCTGCGCCTGGGCATAGGCCGCATGCAGTTTGCGTACGTCATGGCCGCCCCTACGCAGTACGTTGATATCGTCATCGCTCAAATGGGCCGCCAGGGCTGCCAGTTCCGGGGTCTGACTGAAGAAACGTTCGCGGTTGTACTGGCCGTCGTTGGCGGAGAAGGTCTGGAACTGGCCGTCCACCGTGTTGGCGAAGGCGCGCAGCAGGGCATTGCTCTTGTCGCGGGCAAACAGCGGGTCCCAGTCCGAACCCCAGATCACCTTGATCACGTTCCAGCCTGCGCCGTCGAACAACGCTTCCAGCTCGTCGATGATCCGGCCATTGCTGCGTACCGGGCCATCCAGGCGTTGCAGGTTGCAGTTGATGACGAAGGTCAGGTTGTCGAGCTTCTCTCTTGCTGCCAGCGACAGCGCGCCGATGGATTCCGGCTCATCCATTTCGCCGTCGCCGAAGAAGCCCCAGACGCGCCGCCCCTGGGTTTCCAGCAATTGACGGTTGTGCAGGTAACGCATGAAGCGCGCCTGGAAAATCGCATTGATGGGGCCGATACCCATGGAGCCGGTAGGGAACTGCCAGAAGTCGGGCATCAGCCACGGGTGTGGATATGAGCACAGGCCAGGGCCATTGATTTCCTGCCGGTAGTGCTCCAGGTGTTTTTCGTCGAGGAAGCCTTCCAGAAAGGCCCGGGCATAGACACCGGGGGACGAGAGCGGCTGGAAGAACACCAGATCGCCCTTGCTGTCGCTGGAGTCGGCGCGAAAGAAATGGTTGAAGCCGACTTCGAACAGGTCGGCTGCCGAGGCGTAGCTGGCGATATGGCCGCCCAGTTCGCCATAGGCGCGGTTGGCCCGCACTACCATGGCCAGGGCATTCCAGCGGATGGCGGCGCTGAGTTTTTCTTCCAGCTCCAGGTTGCCGGGGTAGGCGGGCTGTTGTTCGACGCTGATGGTGTTCTGATAGGGCGTGATCCGGGTACGGCCGGTTTTCACGCCACGGGTGAGGGCAAAGGCGGCCAGCCGGTCAAACAGGAATTGTGCGCGCTCGGCACCGGCTTCACGGGCAACGGAATCCAGGGCATCCAGCCATTCGGCGGTTTCCTGGGGATCGTCGTCGTGCTCGCCCAGGGGGGCGTCGAAAAGACCGTTGGGTGACAAGTGGGCCATGTCTGCGCTCCTTCTTATTGGAGAACAAAGCATAGAACCGAAGTCGCAGGAGAGTTTCTCCCTTCTTGTCCCCAAAGCTTGCGTTTTGGAGACAAGTTATTCTTCAGATCAGCTATTCAGGAGAATAAATAACCGGTCATCAAGCCTGATGGCTTACGCCAGAGGCTGCGCCGAGTGGACCATGGCCCTGAGCAGCACCGCGCAACCGGCTGCGAGATCTTCCGGAGTGGCGTTCTCGATTTCGTTGTGGCTGATGCCGCCTTCGCAGGGCACGAAAATCATGCCTGCCGGGCCCAGCTCGGCAATGAAGATTGCGTCGTGACCCGCGCCGCTGACAATGTCCATGTGGCTCAGGCCCAGGCTTTGCGCACCCAGGCGCACGGCATCGACACACTGGCTGGCGAAGTCCAGCGGCGGGAAGTCGGCGGTGGGGGTCAAGGTGAAGCTCAAGCCATGCTGCGTACAGGTTGCATCGATCACCCGGCGAAGTTCGTCAACCATGCCTTGCAGGGTGTCGGCGTGCAGGTGGCGAAAATCGATGGTCATCTTCACTTCGCCGGGAATCACATTGCGCGAGCCGGGGTGGATATCCAGGCAGCCGACTGTTCCGCAGGCGTGGGGTTGGTTCTCCAGGGCGATGCGATTGACGGCGCTGACCACTTGCGCCGCTCCCACCAGGGCATCCTTGCGCAACGACATGGGGGTTGGACCTGCGTGAGCCTCGACGCCGGTCAGGGTCAGGTCAAACCACTTCTGGCCCAGGCAACCCATAACCACGCCGATGGTTTTGCGCTGGTCTTCGAGAATCGGCCCCTGCTCGATATGGGCTTCGAAATAGGCGCCGACGGGGTGGCCCAGTACGGCCCGGTCCCCGGCATAGCCGATGCGTTGCAGTTCATCACCCACCGAGAGGCCCTGATCGTCCCGCTTGAGCAGGGTTTCACTCAGGTCCAGCTTTCCGGCGAACACCCCGGAACCCATCATGCAGGGCGGAAAACGCGAGCCTTCTTCGTTGGTCCAGACCACGACTTCTACCGGGGCTTCGGTTTCCAGGCCCAGGTCGTTAAGGGTTCGGATCACTTCAAGGCCGGCCAGCACGCCATAACAGCCATCGAACTTGCCGCCCGTGGGCTGGGTATCGATGTGGCTGCCGGTCATTACCGGTGCACGCAAGGGATCACGGCCTGGCCGGCGCGCAAAAATGTTGCCGATGGCATCGACGCTGACGCTGCAACCGGCGTCCTTGCACCAGCTCACGAACAGGTCGCGAGCCTGGCGATCCAGTTCGGTCAGGGCCAGTCGGCACACGCCGCCCTTGGCCGTTGCGCCCAGTTGCGCCAGGTCCATGAGCGATTGCCACAAACGGTCGCTGTTGATCAGCGGGGCGTTGAAGTCCAAGGCGCGGGACGGGGCAAGAAAACTGTTCATAAGGCTCTCCGGTGGGTGTTTCAGGCCTGTGGTGCCTGGAAGCATTCCGCAGAGTCATGCAGGAATCGTGCTTGCTGTGCGTGAGCGCTTGAAGCGATTCAGTTCAATTTTGACGTGACGAAGATCAGGCGCACGGTGGCCAGGGCGATGGCTTCTGCGTCGGCCTTGATCACGTCCAGTTGCGCCTGCAGCGCAGGGCCGCGGCGCTGGTCCGTGGTGGCTTCGATCAGCAGTGTCATCTGGTAGAGCGCATCGGTAATGTCATGCAGGCTCACGTGCAGGCGGGCGATGACGGCGGCCAGTTGCTCGGTGTTCAGCGCGTTGAGCTCGTTGAATTCTGCGCCATTGACGGCGGCGGGCAGGGCGGGCTCGGGCGCGGAGGTGCTGACGCCGGTGACAACGTAGGTGACATCGATACCGACATTGGCAATACGTGAGAGGTAATCCGCCCGGGGGGAGCGAACGCCGCTCTCGTAGTTACCTTGTGCGTTTGTCTCGACGCCTCCGATGGCGCCAAGGACGCTTTGCGAAAGTTTGAGTCGCGTCCTTTCTCGTTTCAGGCGTTGGCCGATCCCGGTCATTGAATATATCCCTGCGATTTGCAATGCGGCCAGTTCGGGGTGGTGACCACTTGCAGTGCTAAATGAAGGGTGGGCGCTCCCCTGATCCGGGTAATGGCCTTTTGCTCCCTTGTCTGACGACTCATCTCATCCATATTCATATGGATGTTTAACAACCATACGCCTATCCATCTGCGTCATGGAGCGACAATTTATACGAAGTTGAACGAAAAGTGGAAATTTTGAGGTCGCATAAATGCCCTGGCGCGGCTGCCTGCAAGCGTAGTGGAGATTTTCAGCGGGGGATGGTGGCGGGGGTATACGGCCCCGGAGCAGGGCCGTGAGCCAGAGGTCTTAGCTATTCGCCATCATCAAGGGCAGCGGGTGCTGGTCTGACGTGCCCAGCCATTGGCGGTTTTACTGATGACGTCGGCAAGGGCTGCGACGGCGCGTTGGTGGGCCAGTACCAGGTTTTCCATACCGGTGCCCGCCGGTTCACTGATCACGCTGCTGCAGGTCAGGTTTTGCGGTTTGTTGCCGGTATTGCGCAGGCTCAGGCTCCACACAACGTCGATCAGGGCATGGTTGTCAGGGGCCGATTCGAAGCGCCGAACATCGGTGCGCAAGGACAGCACCGGCTTATTCGGGTCCTTGGGCAACCCGGCCAGGTCGCGGCTGCCAAAGCGCTGCTCCAGCTGGCTGGTCAGTGCGTCGTGGAATTCATCCCCCAGGGGCGAACCCCAGCGCTCACTGTCAAGAATGGCCAGGCTGCCATTGCCCTGACGCACCACCAGCGGAGGTTGGTCGACCTGTACCGGCATCAGCACCGGTAACATTTCGAATTGAAATGGTGCGGGCGTGACCTTGGCTGCGTTCGGTGCCAGCGGGGCAATCAGGGTGTAGTAATGCGTTGGCACCGACGAACATGCACTCAGGCTGAGCAAGGCGGCCAATGTCATAAGGGCTTTACGCGAAGTCATTGCTGAGGCTCCAGATCGATGGCTCGGGATGAGGACGGGGCTTTGTAGGAGCCGGGTGCGGCATCGCCAGTGCGGCCACGAATCAAGGCTTCCGGATGACGGCTGAGGAAGTCGGTCAGGACCCGGACCGAACGGGCGGTACGCTGAACTTCATCCATGGCCTGACCCAACTGCTGCCGCGCTGGCGAGTCTTCGCTCAGGCTTTCGTTGGCTGTGGTCAAGGTGGTTTGCACCTGCTTCAAGGTGCCGCGCATTTGTGGCAACACGTCGCCATTGACCTGTTTGATGGTCTTTTGCAGTTCGCTCAGGCTGCCGTTGAGGTTGCCCACCAGTTCGTCGATGGGCAGTTTGCTGAGTTTGTCGACGAAGGCCTGCAACTGCTCCTGCAATTTGTCGAAGCTGCCGGCAACGGTTGGAATCTCCAGTGGCCGGGCCTTGGGGTTGTAGGCGACTTTGGGCGCCGTGGGCTCAAAGTCCATCGCGATGTAAAGCTGACCTGTCAGGAGGTTGCCGTTGCGCACCTGTGCCCGCAGACCGCTGGCGATGAAACCGCCGAGGATGCGTGCCGATTTTTCGTCGTCCGTGCCACCGCCTGCGATTTGCTGGAGCTTGTCGTTGGCCGCGCCCAGGCGCTTGGGATAAATGACAGCACCGACTACACCCGGGAACGTGTTGGTCTTGGGGTCGTAGTCCAGGTCCACCGACACCACGCGGCCGATATTGACGCCGAGGAAGTCCACGGGCGCATTGACCACCAACCCGCGCAATGACTGGTTGAAACGCATGCGGATATAACGCGGCTCACCATCGGGCGGGGCCAGCGCCGTTTGCTGGTCGCCAAAAATCGTGAATTCGGCATTTTCATCGGCCGCCTTCGCATCAGGGCTGTAGTTGGGTTCACGAAACGCAATGCCGCCGGAAATGATCGAGGTCAAGGACTGGGTGTCGACTTTCAGGCCGGCCGCGCCGACGGTGACGTCGATGCCACTGGCGTTCCAGAAGCGCGTGTCAGTGGTGATGTACTGGTCATTGGGGGCGTTGATGAAGATCTGGATGTCTACGCCCTTGCCATCTTTGGACAGGTCATAGGACACCACCTGGCCGACCTGGATTCGTCGGTAATAGACCGGCGAGCCGATGTCCAGGGAGCCCAGGTCGTCGGTGTGCAGAACAAAGCGCTTGCCCTTCTCGCCGAAGGTCACGGGCGGTGGGGTTTCCAGGCCGACGAAGTCTTTGGCGGTGTCGTTCGAGCTGCCGGCATCGGCACCGATGAATGCGCCGGAAAGCAGGGTATCAACACCCGAAATGCCATGGGCGCCGATGCGTGGGCGCACCACCCAGTACTGGCTATCGGCACGGGTGAAGGGGCCTGCGCTGTTGTTCAGTTCGATGGTCGCCTGAATGTGGGTCCGGTCTTCACTCAAGGTGATGGCGGTCACCGTACCAATGACCACGTTCTTGTACTTGACCTGGGTCTTGTTGGCTTCAAGGCCTTCGGCGGTCAGAAAGCTGACCGTGATTTTCGGGCCGACAGACATCCAGTCATGGACCACCATCGACAGGCCCACCAATGCGGCAACGATTGGTACCAGCCACACCAATGACAACCGAATGCGTCGGCGTTTGATTTCAGGCCGGGTGGGCGCCGAAGACGGGGGAAGGGCATTGTCAGACATCTTCAACCTCTGCATCCCAGATAAGCCGGGGATCGAAACTCATGGCGGCGAACATCGTCATCACCACTACCAAACCAAAAAACAGGATGCCGATCCGGGGCTCGATGGTGCTCAGCCCTCGAAACTGCACCAGTGCGGCGACCAGAGCCACCACCAGTACGTCGAGCATCGACCAATAGCCGATCAGCTCAATGAAGCGATAAAGGCGCGAGCGCTCGCGCATGGCCCAGCGGCTACGGCGCTGGCAGGTGATCAGCAAGGTGCCGAGCACCAGGAACTTGATACAGGGCACCACCACGCTGGCAATGAAGATCAGCAACGCAATGTCCCATGAGCCGCTTTCCAGAAACTCCAGCACACCGCTCATGATGGTGTTCTGGCTATTATTGGAGAGCAGCGAGGTGTACATCACCGGCATCAGGTTTGCCGGAATGTAGAAAATCAGCCCTGCGATCAAAAACGCCCAGGTGCGGGTAATGCTGTTGGGTTTGCGCTTGTGGACGGGCGACTCGCAGCGCGGGCATTCATGGGCGTCTTCCTGACAGACATAGCCACAGGTGTGGCACAGGACGACGCCTTTTTCGTGGGCGAAGGGGATACCGTTCATGAGGGCTCGACACCCAGCTCATCCCACAGCCGACGGATATCGCGGCCGGCAATGAGGATGATCAGCACCATCAGCATGGCCATGGCCCACAAGCCGACACCCGGATGTACATCGAGCATGCCCGCCAGTTTGACGATCGCCACCAGAATCCCCAGCAGGCAGACTTCGAGCATGCTCCAGGGGCGTAAATGCTCCAGGGCCCGCATGCACATCTTGAAGCCAGGGGCGATTTTGCCACTGTGAGCGTAGATCAGAACCCAGAACAGCAACACGATCTGCAGCAATGGGGCAAAAATGATCGCCAGACCTGCCACCAGCGCGATCAGGGTGATGTCGCCATGCGCCAGGGCCTGCACCGATTGCCAGAGTGTCACCTGATTGCTCAGGCCCTTGAGGCTGATGCTGATCACGGGAAAGACGTTGGCGAAAACGAACAGCATCCCGGCCGCAATGGTCAGCGCCAGCAGTTGCTCTACTGTCAGCCGATGGCCGCGTGCCAGAACGGCCTTGCAGCGCACGCAGTAAGCGGACTCGTGCTTTTTCAGGGGCGCAGACTCGTACACCGAATCGCAGTGTTCGCAGATGATCCAGTCCGACTGCTCGTGGGTAGGTGGCAAAGAGGTCATCATCGATGTGGCAGGCACAGGTTCAGAAATAAGGTTCGGAAATTAAGTTCGAGGGCGCAAAGATACCTTGTCAGCGCGAATCAGGCGTTACTTTCTGAATAATCGCCTGCAACAAGCGGTTTCATTCGGTGCCGTGAGGAATGGACCACAATGCCAGCATGGCGTTCACGACGGTGTTGTGGGCAGGGCGCTGATTGCGCCCTTGGTGGTGGACAAGCGGATCGACAAACTGGTCTGACTACCCGCATCACAGGCTGCGCGGCTTGGCGCGCTGCTGGAGAAACCCCAGCAGCGTGCGGACGGAGTCAGGCACGTTCTGGTCATCGAAGACCACGCAGATGGGCTTGGCTTCGTCTTCGATAGTGATTTCGTACTGCTTCGAATCCCGGGCCTGATCCGAGACAAAACGGCTGGACTGAATCAGGCCGCTGGCGTGGACCATTTGCCTGAGCTGCTCGGCGTCGGCCTGATCGAGGTCGGCGGTATTGACCTCGCAGCCCTTGATGGCACCGACAAAACCGCCCGATTGCACGAAACAGACTTTCATCGCTTGCGCTCCTCTAGTGATGGGGGATTCAAACCGTGACGCCGACTTTCTTCCACGCGGCCGTGACTGCTTTCTTCGCCGCCGCGCCGTAATCGGCACTGCCTGCAATCTGGACGCTGATCCTCGCGCAATCGGCAAACTGGCTGCCGGTGTACAGTTGCAGCATGGTTTCGTACCAGATCCTGCCTGCCACCTCCCAGGCATTGCCACCCAGCGCCTGGGCCGTCAGCACGAACGCCCGGTTCGGGATGCCGGAGTTGATATGCACGCCGCCGCTGTCCTTGGCGCCGGTATACAGGCCTTTCATGGTGGCGGGTTGTGGGTCGTCGCCCAGGTCCGGGTCGTCCTTGTAGGCCGTGCCGGGATGCTCCATGTCGCGAATGCCGCGTCGTGTGGGGGCAGGCACCAGCAATTCCTTGCCAATGACCCAATCGGCGTCTGCCACCGCGGTACCTTCTTTCCACTGCTTGATCAGGATCCCGAACACATCGGCAAAATGTTCGTTCAGGGCCCCGGACTGGCCTTGGTACGTGAGGTTGCTGGTGAACGACTGCACGCCGTGAGTCAATTCATGGCCGATGACTTCCAGGCTGCGGGTAAAACTTTTGAACACCACGCCATCGCCGTCGCCATAGGCCATCTGCTGGCCATTCCAGAACGCGTTGTTGAGGGGCACGAAGTCTCCCTTGAAGTCGACGTCCGCCAGATGCACGGTGGAAATCAGGTTCATACCGTTGTTGTCCAGGGAATTGCGCTGGAACAGCGTGTCGTAGAAATCATAGACATCGCCAGCGCCGTCGAAGGCCTGGTCGACTGACGGATCACGGTTTGTTTTCCCTCCCTCGGAGCGCACCAGGGTGCCTGGCAGGGTATTGGTGCCTTTGGCGTCGTACACCAGTCGGTTTTTGCCGCCGCTGGGGGACTTGCTCGCCAGCAGGGTTGGCATGGCCCGGGCCGAGGTGCGAAATGCCCGGAATGCCGAGCTGCTGGCCAGGTTACTGATGGCCAGGGCGCGGACATCGGCGTGTGGCGATTGGGTGAGGTGTTCCATGATGTAGGGCGGGATAAAGCAGTGGATCGGATGTCGAGTGCACATGCGCAAATCTCCCTTGGCTGCATTGAAGTCGTCGTAGACCCTTGGTTGGGCACTCTTCAGGGGCCCGCCGTTCAATGGCCAGTACAGCTGTCGATCAGATAAACGCTGCAGCGGGTGCTTCGTTTCGCCGCAAAGCCTTGTGCCTGCTGCGGTGGTAGACTCGCCTCCACTTCAGACAAGGAGCAACGACACGTGCGCAAAATGGCAATGATGGTGGCGATCCTGGTATTGGCCGGTTGCGACGCGGGCAAGGCCCCGGACGCCCCGAAAGTACAGGCACAGGCAGCCAGTCCCGCGGCTTCCCAGGTAGCGACACCGGAGTGGGATATCCAGATGAACGCCAAGGAGGCGGTCAGCGATATCGCAGCCTGGTTGGTGGAGCATGGTTATGCGTCGTTTGTCGCCAAGGTCGACGGTAAGGACCAGGTCTTGCTCGGCCCTTACAGCTCTCAGGCCGAAGCGGAGCAGAAACTGGCCGAACTGATCCCCAAACTCAACAAGGCGACCCGCTTTGCTGACCCGGTCGTGATTCAGCGCACGCCGTAATCAATGTCGCATCGGTCATCCGGCCGATGCGAGGCGACACATGAGTCTGGTTATGACACCCTCGGTTCACCTCATCGAATCACTCGGTGGGTGAACCAGGGACGCTGTTATGGACGAGATTCAACGGTTGGGCGAGTTGCTGAGCGCCAATCAACGCAACGAAGATCAGAAACATCAGCAGTTCCACACCGATCTGGCGCAATGGGAAGCCACTATTCTCAAGCTGTACGAACAGATCGAACAATGGCTCAAGCCTCTGATCGCCAGCGGCCAGATCAGCCTGGACTACGAACCGCACCTTGCGCAAAGCAAGGGCTACCCCGATGAAAACTCACCTTTTCGCACCCAGCGCATGACCCTGAGCATTGCCGGCCGGCAGGTCGTCTTCGTGCCTGACGCCATGGGCCCCAAGGGGTTGGTATCGATTGCGGCAACGGGCTTGAGCCTGCATGGACAGGAGCAGGTCTGGCTGATTTGCGCCAACCCGTCGGGGAGTGCTGACTGGGTGCAGAAGAAGCGGATAGGGGTAAAGGAGTCCGAAGCCCAGGCGTTTACCGCCGATCACTTCGCCAAGCAGTTGCAGAGTCTGGTGCCGTTGCATTCTGTTTGATTGTCATGCTTGGGTGGGAGTGAGCTTGCTCACGAATGCAGTGTGTCAGGCGCTGTAGATGTATCAGGCCCAATGCCTTCGCGAGCAAGCTCGGCTCCCACCTGTCCGAGCTAGGTGAAGACGGTCAAATCAATCACGACGACCCAGCAGCAAGCCCACCACCAGGCCGAAACCTGCGGAAATGGCCACGGTCTGCCATGGATGGCCACCGATGTAATTCTCGGTTGCATCCACCACGGGTTTGGTGCGTTCACGCACGCTGGAGACCGAATCCAGGGCTTGTTTGAGCTTGAGGCTCAGTTGGGCGCGCAGGGTCTCGGCATCTTCCCCCACCAGCGCAGCGCTGTCCTTGAGTAGTTTGTCGGACTCTTCGATCAAGGCTTGCAGCTCGCTGAATGCCTGGTCCTTGATCTGCTCGGCGGTATTCTGGACAGCAGTTTTACGGGCCATTGTGTTTTCCTTTCATTGATGACGACAGTGAGCAATGGAGTCATTGGCATGCGGAAAAGTTGCACCGGGGCGTCCGACAATTACCAAATGTGCTGATGATTTTGCCGAGGAAAGCGCTCGGACGGGTGTAAGATGCAGCCGGTTTTTAGTCACAGGTGACCGTTATGAGTTTCAATCTGGCCAACCGGCCCATCGCTGAGCGTGCGGCGCTCGAAGATGAAAAGTCCCGTCTTTTCGACCTTTGGCAAAGCAATCTGGGCAAGGCCAAGGGCGATGCCGCCCGCCTGTTCGGTGAGCGGTCCAAGCGCAAGGGCAAATGGTCCGAGTGGGTCCGCTCCGAACTGGACGCCATGAGCCCGCCGGAGTACGCCAACATGGTGCGCAGTGAAGTGAATCGCCTCATGGCTGCGGCCAAATAGGGCCACTCCCGGGCCACTTTCAATACCTTCCCGGGCATCCGCTACCAGCTGCCATTGAGCGACGGCGGAAAGTTCAGGGTGCCGCTGTCGCTGAAGCGCATGGTGCCAAACACGCCGCCTGCCAGCTTGCCGTGCAGGGTGTAGGGCAGGTTGTTCAGGCTCTGGGTTTGCGACAGCCCCAGCGCCTGGCGCAGGGCGGCGAACGCCGAAACACTGACAGGCACCACCAGCACGGCTTCAGAGAAGCGCGGGATGCTGCCCTGCTGGTCGCTGACGCCGGAGGCCAGTTGCCTGCCGTTGACGTCCAGGTCCAGCGCTACGCCGCTGTAGTCGATGGCGGTTTCATTGGGGTTCTGCAGGCGCAGCTTGACCGCAAAGCGCAGCTCCAGATCCTGGCCTTGCAGCGGTTCGATACCCACCACGTTGATGTTCAGCGGGTCGCGATTGGGAAACAGCGCGCAGGCACTCAGGGCCAGAATCAGCAGGCCCGTGAGCAGGGTACGTAGAGGGCGTAGCGGCATTGTGACGCTCCAGTAAAGGCTGTGTGGAAAACGACTGCGTTCAGACCCGTCTCGGGTTCAAGCCAATGGCCTGGTCGCTCATCTGTGCGACCTTGCGTCAGCATAGAGGTTCGTTTCGGCTAAGATGGCCGCCAGCAAGGGACAGGCGAACACAATGCAGGAAAAAGACACCATTTCCATCCAGTTGGTGCGCGAAGCGCTGTTGCAGAGCACCGTCCGCGACGCGGGGAGCGAGGCGTTGCTCGCGAGCTCCGGCATCGACGCGGCGCTGCTTGATCAGCCGGATGCCCGTGTTCCCGCAACGGCCTATGCCCATTTATGGCGCTTGCTGGCCCGCCACGACGATGATGAGTTCTTTGGCATGGACCCGCGCCGTCTGCGCTCAGGCAGCCTTGAGTTTCTCTGTCGCTCATCCATGCTGCAGCCCACCGTGGCAGCAGGGCTGGAGTCGGGCCTGAGGTTCCTGTCACTGATGCTCGAACACTTCGACACGAATCTGGTTCGTCAGCAAAGCCTGGCCGAAATCGTGCTGGAGGAGGGGGATCGACCGCCGTTGCGGCCCTTTGCCTATTTCACCTTCTGGATGATTGTGCATGGGGTTGCCTGCTGGCTCGCGGGGCGAAGGATTCCGATCCTGGCCATTGAATTGCGTTGCCCGCAGCCCGCGTTCAGCGATGACTACCGGGTCATGTTTTCGGAGAACCTGCGCTTTGATCGCCCCCGGACCCGCATGATCTTTGCCGCCGACTGCCTGGCGTTGCCGATCAAACGCAGCGATGAGGAACTGCAGCGTTTCCTCGCCGCTGCCCCGGCCAACATCCTGGTCAAGTACCGCGACCCCCAGAGCCTTGCCAGCCGCATCAAGCAGGCACTGCGCGTACTGCCTGCAGAAGAGTGGCCGGAAGCCGAGCAACTGGCCCAGGCCTGGCACATGTCTGTTTCTACCTTGCGCCGTCGCCTGGCTGACGAGGGGCAAACCTGGCAAGGGCTCAAGGACAGCATACGCAAGGAGCTGGCGATTCTCTGGCTGGCCGAGGCCGACATCAGCTTCACTGAAATTGCCGCACGACTGGGGTTTGCTGACACCAGTTCGTTCTACAAAGCCTTTCGCAAATGGTCCGGTTCCAATCCGGGGCATTACCGGAGTTTGATTCTGGGGGCCTGATTTCAGATTTTGCACAGGGGATCGTGTTTGCTGTGCGACTGCCGCCATTGGCCAAACCACTCAACCACACTGCACGCTTTGACCATTGCCCGGCTAACCTCACAGGGCGAGTATTTCAGCTATTCCAAAAACAACAGCTGAAGGACAGGTTGATGCGAATCGAGGACAAAGTATTTCTGGTCAGTGGCGGCGCGTCCGGTCTGGGTGCCGCAACGGCGCGGATGTTGATCGGGGCAGGGGCCAAGGTGATGCTGGTGGACCTTAATGCTGAAGCGGTCGCGGCCCAGGCGCAGGCACTGGGTGCCAACGCCCGTTCGGTGGTGGCTGATGTCAGCCAGGAAGCTGCTGCACAGCAGGCCGTGGACGCCACCATTGCCGCCTTTGGCCGTCTGCAGGGGCTGGTCAACTGCGCCGGCGTTGTGGGCGCCGAGAAAATCCTCGGCAAAGAAGGCCCCCATGCGCTGGACAGCTTCAGTCGGGTGATCGGCGTCAATCTGATCGGCAGCTTCAACCTGCTGCGCCTGGCCGCCGTACACATCGCCAACAGCACCGCCGATGAAGGCGGTGAGCGCGGTGTGATCATCAATACCGCCTCGGTTGCCGCTTACGACGGCCAGATCGGCCAGGCTGCGTACGCCGCGTCCAAAGGCGCCATCGTCAGCCTGACCTTGCCAGCGGCCCGAGAACTGGCCCGCTTTGGCATTCGGGTCATGACGATCGCCCCGGGCATCTTCGAAACGCCGATGATGGCCGGGATGACGCCCCAGGTACGCGAGTCCCTGGCCGCTGGCGTACCGTTCCCGCCGCGTCTGGGCAAGCCGGACGAGTTCGCCGCACTGGTTCGGCATATCATCGAAAACAGCATGCTCAATGGCGAGGTGATCCGTCTTGACGGTGCCTTGCGCATGGCAGCCAAGTGATCAAGGAGGTGAATCATGTCCACGACTGACAGATTTTTGCAGGACGATCCCGTGGTGATCGTCAGCGCAGTGCGTACACCTATGGGTGGCTTCCAAGGTGATCTGAAAAGCCTGACCGCGCCACAACTGGGGGCGGCTGCGATTCGAGCGGCGGTAGAGCGTGCAGGGGTTGATGCTGGCGATGTCGAAGAAGTGTTGTTCGGTTGTGTGCTGCCCGCCGGGCTGGGGCAGGCGCCTGCACGTCAGGCGGCACTGGGTGCCGGGTTGAAGACGTCGACTTTGTGCACCACCCTGAACAAAATGTGCGGCTCCGGCATGCAGGCGGCGATTCTCGGCCATGACCTGCTACTGGCGGGCAGCGCAAAAGTGATCGTGGCCGGCGGCATGGAAAGCATGTCCAATGCGCCGTACCTGCTGGACCGGGCTCGTAGCGGGTATCGCATGGGGCACGGCAAAGTGTTGGACCACATGTTTCTCGACGGCCTGGAAGATGCCTACGAGCGTGGCCGGTTGATGGGCACCTTTGCCGAAGACTGCGCTGAAGCCAACGGTTTCAGCCGTGAGGCCCAGGACGCATTTGCCGTGGCCTCCCTGACCCGGGCCCAGACCGCGATTGACGAAGGTGCTTTCGACGCCGAAATCGTACCCTTGAGCGTCATGGTGGGTAAGGAGCAACGGCTGATCAGCCACGACGAACAGCCACCCAAGGCTCGACTGGACAAGATTACTTCCCTTAAACCGGCGTTCCGCGAAGGTGGAACGGTCACGGCGGCTAATTCCAGTTCCATTTCCGATGGTGCCGCGGCCTTGCTGCTGATGCGCCGCTCCGAAGCCAGCCAGCGCGGTCTTACGCCTCTGGCAATCATCCACGGGCATGCGGCCTTTGCCGACGAGCCAGGGTTGTTTCCCACCGCGCCCATAGGCGCCATCGAAAAACTCATGGGCAAGACCGGCTGGTCGCTTGATGATGTTGACCTGTTCGAGATCAACGAAGCTTTTGCGGTCGTGGCGCTGGCGAGCATGAGTAAGCTGGAACTGCCCCACGGCAAGGTCAATATCCACGGTGGGGCCTGTGCCCTGGGTCATCCTATTGGTGCCTCGGGTGCGCGAATTATGGTGACGTTGTTGAATGCGTTGCGGCGCAAGGGTCTGCATCGTGGTGTAGCGGCCATCTGCATTGGTGGTGGCGAAGCGACTGCTGTCGCTGTTGAGCTTGTTTATTGATATTAATCAGTAGGTTAAGAGAAGTTATTAATGCTGATTGTATAATTTGAGACTGCTGTCTGATAAAAATATAAAAGGATAAATATCAATGAGTTACGAGACTATCTTGCTAGATATTCGAGGTCGTGTAGGTCTGATCACCCTCAACCGTCCTCAAGCATTGAACGCCCTGAATGCCCGGCTGGTCAGTGAGCTGAACCATGCGCTGGACAATCTGGAAGCCAACCGTGACATTGGCTGTATCGTGCTCACCGGCTCCTCCAAGGCCTTCGCTGCCGGTGCCGATATCAAGGAAATGTCGGAACTCAAATACCCGCAGATCTACCTGGACGACCTGTTCAGCGACAGCGACCGGGTCGCCAGCCGCCGTAAGCCGATCATCGCTGCTGTGGCCGGTTTTGCCTTGGGCGGCGGCTGTGAACTGGCGCTGATGTGCGATTTCATCCTTGCGGCAGACAACGCCCGTTTTGGCCAGCCGGAAATCAACCTCGGCGTGCTGCCAGGCATGGGCGGCACCCAGCGCCTGACCCGTGCCGTGGGCAAGGCCAAGGCCATGGAAATGTGCCTGAGCGGGCGCATGATAGATGCTGTCGAAGCCGAGCGTGCCGGTCTGGTCGCACGGGTGCTGCCCGTGGCCGAGCTGCTTAATGAGGCCCTGAAGGTGGCCACCGCGATTGCCGGTAAATCCCTGCCCGTGGCAATGATGGTCAAGGAAAGCGTCAACCGGGCGTTCGAAGTGAGCCTGTCCGAGGGGATCCGCTTCGAACGCAGGGTCTTTCACGCCGCGTTTGCCACTGAAGATCAGAAAGAAGGCATGGCGGCGTTCATCGAAAAGCGTGAACCACGGTTCAAAAGTCGCTGATTACCGGCCTTCTTATTCCGACAGACGCAGGAAGGCCTCGCGTTGCTGCTCGCTCCAGTTCTGTTCGAACCAGGTGTGCAGCAGCACGCAATGGCCGGGATGGATCAGGCAAAGTGCTCGCGGCTGCTGATGGTAATGCCCGGACAGATGCCGGAGTTCTGATCCCGTAAGGCCCAGATAGCCCTCGTTGTCAGTTTTGCCTTCGAACAGGAAATCGCTGAGGTGCAATCGGGCCAGATGTTCCAGGCCTGGCGTGTGCATTTGCACGATGTACCAGACCTGATTGCTCACGGGCGCGCCTTTGAGCCCTGGTTCTGTCGTCAGCCGCAGGTCATTGATCACGGGGGCTGCCCTCAACTGGTCGCGTCTGGCAGGGATCACTTGTATTGCCGTGTTCATCTGGATACGGATGTGTTCGTTATCGATCTCAAAGCGGGTGCCGTCCAGCTCCAGCGTCAGTGTTGTTGTGGCGTCGATGCCCAGTTTTTGCCCCTTTGCGATGTGAATACGGGTGGCCTGTGGATCGACCGCGACGCCATCGAGTCGCATGTCCAACAGCGCAGAAGGCGGTTCGAGTCTGTCCGCCCCTGACAACAGGGCACAGACCAGTGGTTGATCAGGATCATCATCAAAATGCCCCACCAACACGCGCGTACCGGCCTTTGCCCTGTCCAATTGCAGGCCGCCGAGGGCAGATGCCCAGACACTTGCGGGCTCGCGATCGGATTCGCTATCGGGTGTGCAGTTTGCAGTCTGTTGCCAGTCCAGGCGTATGGGTACGCGGCCCTGCTCGTCGGGCACGTTACCGGTCAAGGTCGCAGGGTGAGCCCCCTGGATAGCGGGTTTGGGGTGCTTGAGTGATGGCCGGAAGGGGATTGCCCACGGAATAACACTGAACCTGTTTCGATATCCGTGGCTGAAGGGCGGGATGTCCATGCCCTGTTTACTGCTGGCCCGCTGTTCCGTGAGTGGTGAGTGGTAGTCCGTGTCGCGGGGTGCGGGCCCTGCGATGGCCGCGATATCGTGCGGGTCCCAGCCTTCCAGCAGTTGCGGCTGTTTGCCCGCGTGGTGGATGGCGGTCAGCAGCCATTGATCGTTGAGCCACTGATCAGGGTGCCCCAGTACTTGCATGACATTGCCGCAGACAAGGCTGGGTTGATTGCTGTGCCCATCGACCTGCCCGCGCTCGCAACGCAAGCGCTCCAGGGTGCGGCACGTGATTTGCCGGCGCCTGGCTCGCTGGTCGGCGGGCTGGCCAGGGTGTGGTCCTGGCTCAAATGGCTGGTTGTCCGCGTCGGTGAAGGTGTCTCTGGGCTCAGGGTCGGTGATGTTGTCGGTGTACGGCCCGAACAGCCCGTTCTTATGGCTGCTGTAGCTGCGGTGCAGCGTGTGCCATTGGGTCAGGTGGGTGATGCCGGGGTAGTTCGCAATACGCTGGAAATGCACGGGTTGAATCAGGTCGGGAAAGCTCGCCGGGTCATCGGCAAAAACCAGCACATGGCCATTGCGGCTGTGTTCGAAGTGAAAGTGAATGCCTTCTTCTTCGCATAAGCGCTGCAGCAGGTGCAGATCGGTTTCGTCGTATTGCGTGCAGACCGGGCGGCCAGGGTATAGCCCTACGGTCTTTTCGAATCGATAGTGGCTGGCGTTAATGCCATGCTCCTCAAGCAGCCGGACGATGATTTGCGGCACGCTCAAATTGTGAAACATGCGCCGTTGCGTGCGTTGTTGCAGGGCATGCAGGCGTGGGACCAGGCCGATGCGGTAATGGCTCAGGGACGCGCCGGCGTGCAGTTGGCTGGCACGGTCTATCTGCCCGTGAATGCCTTCATCGTCGTTGCCGAAGGCCAGAAAGGCGTCGCGCCGCAGCAGTGCGCGGAAATTCAGCCTCGGGTCAGGGCTGATCAGCTCAACCTCAAAGCGATACGGTTCGTTCAGTGCTTCCCGGCCGGTGAAACTGATGACGCGCAGGTCCAGCTTGCTGTCAGCAATGGTCAGATTGATCGGCGTTTGCTTGTCTTGGCACATTCGCGTGCTCTCCCACCGTGAAATTCAGGGTGCAGAAGGTACGTAATGCCAAGGCTTAGCGGCGTCGCTGAAGCACTTTTCGGAAAAGGACTACAGCGTAAAAAGAGCTATGGGCGCTGCCAACGCTCTGTTTTCCAAGGCCTCATCCATGGTTGCTTCGATCAATGGCGTGACAGCGGGGGTTTCATCCGGCGCGTTCGCGTATAAAATGCGCCGGCGCCACCGACCGTTAGCGGCGCACACTTTATAAGGTCACCATTTTTCAGCGCTTTGCCTGTTCGCGGCCCGCTTGCCTTGCGGGCCTACGGTATCGACGGCAAGGCGCCACTGGATCAAGAGAGCAAGCATGGGCGCACAGTGGAAGGTCAAGCATAAAGAAGCAGCATCGAATGCCAAGGGCCGGATTTTTGGCAAGCTGTCCAAAGAGATCATGATCGCTGCACGTGCGGGTGCTGACCCGGACATGAACCCGCGGCTGCGCCTGGTAGTAGAACAGGCTAAAAAGGCCTCGATGCCTCGGGAAACCCTTGAGCGTGCAATCAAGAAAGGCGCTGGCCTGTTAGGCGAGAACGTGACGTTCGAGCGCCTGACCTACGAAGGTTTTGCGCCACACCGCGTACCGGTGATCGTCGAGTGCCTGACCGACAACATCAACCGCACCGTGTCTGAAATCCGCGTGCTGTTCCGCAAGGGGCAACTGGGCGCTGCAGGTTCGGTGTCCTGGGATTTCCTGTACCAGGGCATTATCGAAGCCACTGCGGACTCGCCGGACAATGATGCTGAAGAAGCCGCCATCGAAGCGGGTGCTCAGGATTGTGAGCCGGGTGAAGAGGGTACGACGGTGTTCCTGACCGAACCTACCGACATGGACGCCGTGTGCAAGGCCCTGCCTTCGTTTGGTTTTGCCGTGCAGTCTGCTCAACTGGGCTACCGTCCGAAAAGCACCGTGGACGGCCTGACCGATGAGCAGATGGCCGAAGTTGAAGCGTTCCTGGCCGCCATCGACAACAACGATGACGTGCAGAACGTTTATGTAGGTCTGGCGGGCTGATTCGTTTGCTGCACCGACGCTTTCGCGAGCATGGTGGATCGCCACCCCGGTCGCTCCCGCAGGAGTACACGTTACCCTGTAGGAGCGAATTTATTCGCGAGGCGTCGGCACATTCAACATCTTCGGTGCCTGACTGGGCGCATCGCGAATGAATTCGCTCCCACAGTGTTGTGTTACCGCCTGATCAACTCTCGATGCAGCGCCGCAAAGGTCGGTCTGTTTTTCACCTGGTCCTGCATGCAGCGGTCCCGCAAGTCCTGTAACTGCTCGATGACTGCCGCCTGTTCAGCGCCGTACTCGCAGCGCTCCAGCAGTTCCCCCAGCAAAATCCCGAAAGCCCGCACTTCGATCCTTTCCATCGCCAGTCCCAGTTCAGGGTTGGGGTAGAACGATGCCGCGCCAAAGTCCCCCAGCAGGCAATCGCCATCTGCTCGCCACAGGATGTTGTGGCCATACAGATCGCCATGGGTAATGCCCGAAGCGTGCAGGTGTTCGGCCACTGACGCGATACCCCGAGCCATGCGCAGGGCGACTTCGAAGGAGAAACGGGTGTCAGCCGGGTAGATGTCCCGTGAACAGGAGTCCAGGCTCGGTAAGGCGGCCATGTTAAGAAACTCGGGGGCGATCAGTTGCATCACCAGTGCGGCTTGCCCCTCAGGGTGTTCGCTGACCTGACCTTCGACCCGGATCAATTGCGGGTGATCACCTGCCGCGATACAGGCCGCCATTTCGTGCAGCGGAGAACCATCGCTGGTGACGCTGCCCTTGTACAGCTTGACCGCAACCTGTCGTGGTTGCTGGTCAGGCGCTTGCCACAGGGCCTGGCGGATGATGCCCGACGCCCCTTCACCCAGTTGCTGTCCCAGTCGCAGCGACGTCCAGGGGATTTGCCGGATCGGCCGGTGCTGGTGGGCCGCAGAGGCTTCGTCCAGCACTGACAACGGGTTGCCGGAGTACGCCAGCCAGGCCAGCGATGGCAACGCCAGCAGCCAGTCCGGCAGCTCGGTCAATTGGTTGGCGGCGATTCGTAGCAGTTCCAGTCGGTGGCAGTTTTCAAGGCTGCGGGGCAGGCTGCGCAGTTGATTGCCGGCCAGCATCAGTTTCTGCATGGCGTGGCAGTTGCCCAGCTCGTCCGGCAATGACTCGATGCAGTTATCGGTCAGAATCAGCCAGCGCAGCAGGGGCGGCAAGGCTTGGGCCGGCACATGGCGAATGCGGTTGGCCTTGAAGCCGATCATGCTCAGTTGCTGGCATTGGCCAAGGCAGGCGGGCAGTTCGGTAAACAGGTTGTCGGAGCAGAACAGGATCCGCAGATGGCTCAGGCGGCTCAGGTCGTCCGGCAGGCTGCTCAACGCATTGCCTGTGAGGTTGAGCACTTCCAGCGAGTCGGCCAGCTGGAAGATTTCTTCCGGGAATTCGGTCAGGCCACAGGACAAGTCCAGGCGCTTGATGCCAGCGAGCTTGCCGGCGCGTAGTTGGGCGAGGGTGTCCATCGGGGTTCGGTCATCGGCCAGATTTGGGGTGGCCATGATAACGAGTGCAGACGGGGAGCATGCAAGATTTGTAGGAGCGCCCGGGGTGGATCGCTACCCCGGTCGCTCCAGCGGGACCACCGTTTACTGCCCTGCCAGGCACCGATCAAGCAGCTCGAACGTCCGCTCCAGGGTCAGCGGGGATTCGTCGTAGAGGATCCGATAGAGAATTGGTGCAATCACGGTATCGATCAGGTCATCGACATCAGGTAGCGCTTCGCCGCGGGTGTGCGCGCGATCCAGCATGATCTGCAACTGATCGCGGGTAATGGCCGCACATTTGCAGGCGTTGGACGCCGCACTGCTGGCCAGGTCACGCATCATGGCGCGCCCTGGGGCTGAGTCCCACTCTTCGAGGTAGGCTTCGATCCAGGCCCGCAAATCGGCGCGCAAACTGCCATGGTCTATCGGTTCGTCCGGGCGCAGGCGCGCCACTGCAACGTCCGCCAGCAGGTTGGTGAGGTCGCCCCAGCGTCGGTAGATGGTGGACGGCGTAACACCTGCCCGAGTGGCAATCAGCGGCACGCTCAAGGTCGAGCGGTCCTGTTCGAGCATCAGGTCCCGAACGGCCGCATGGATCGATTCCTGCACGCGGGCGCTTCGGCCCCCTGTGCGTATTCCTTCTTTAATAGCCATGTGGCGGACCTTAACACAAAGTATTTGCTTTAAGCAGTGGATGCTTGCACACTCACTAACGCTAAGACTTTGCGTTAATGAACTGCTTGTTTGGAGAGTGTACCCATGTCGCATACATTGCAGAACCCATCGCAGACGCCAGGCAGTGAAAAGCGCACAGCCGGTCATCTGGGGTTTCTGGCGTTCACGTTGCTGTGCTTCTTCGCCGCCTCCAGCGCGCCCACGCCGCTCTATCATCTGTATCAGGCCAGTTGGGGCTTTTCTGCAGCCATCCTGACGCTAATATTTTCGGTTTACGCCTTCAGCCTGTTGGTGGCGCTGTTGGTGGTGGGCTCGTTGTCCGATTACCTGGGGCGGCGACCGGTGATCTTCGCTGCACTGGTGCTGGAAAGCCTGTCGATGCTGATATTTATCTTCGCCGCCGATGTCAGCTGGCTGTTGGCCGCCCGGATCCTGCAAGGCTTTGCCACAGGGATGGCGACCAGTGCGCTGGGGGCCGCATTGCTGGACAGTGACCAGCACCAGGGCCCGATGTTCAACAGTGTCGTGCCCATGTTCGGCATGGCGGTCGGGGCGTTGGGCACCGCCGCATTGGTGACCTTTGCGCCACTGCCCCTTTTGCTGACCTATTGCCTGTTGCTGGCAGCCTTTGTGCTGCAAGCCATGTATGTCTGGCGCGTGGCGGAGACGGTCAGCCTACAAGGTGGCGTCTGGGCTTCGCTGCGGCCTTCTTTGCATGTGCCGCATCAGGCGCGCAGTACCTTGTGGCTGGTACTGCCGGCGGACATCGCCGCCTGGGCGCTGGGTGGTTTCTTCCTTTCGCTGACGCCCTCGCTGCTGACGGTGGCCACGGGTTCGACCTCAGCGCTCAACGGCGGTATTGCGGTGGCCGCCCTGACCATTAGCGGCGCAGTGGCTATTTTCAACCTGCGTCTTCGTGCCCCGAGCCTGGCGCTGTGGATCGGTACCTGTTTTCTCGCTGCGGGCGTTGCCGTGATTCTGGCAGCGGTCAACGCAGGCTTGCTGTGGCTGTTTTTCGCAGGCACGGTGATTGCGGGGGTTGGTTTCGGTTCAAGCTTTCTCGGCGCGCTGCGTCTCTTGCTACCCCTGGCCCATGCCCATGAACGGGCGGGCTTGATGTCGGCGTTCTATGTGCTCAGTTACCTGGCGTTCTGTGTGCCTGCACTGATTGCCGGTTTCTCATCCCGGACCTTTGGCCTGGTCGCCACCACCAATGTGTATGGCGGCGCGGTCATTGCCCTGGCCTTGCTGGCCCTGGGACTGTTGTTGCGTCGAACGATGGGCCACCGCGCCATGGCGCAGGGCTAAGCGGGGGCGACGCCGAGCAGCGCGACAAAAGTCGTAGGGGGCATGTGCTGCGCATCTGCTAATTTCATTCGTGCGAGTTTCTCGATAGACCCTTTATAAAAACAATCACAGGGTTCCACGGATGAACGATTACAAGGCGCAGCAGCGCACACATCACGACAGCTCCGGCCTGCATTACGAGCGCAGCCATGCGCTCTCTATCACCGACCCCATTGGGTATTGGGCAGAGCAGGCCCGACAGGTGGCCTGGTATCGGGCCCCCCGGCAGATCCTTGAGGCATTACCCGACGGCACCCATCGCTGGTTTGCCGATGGGCAGCTCAACACCAGTTATCTGGCGCTGGACCGCCAGATCGAGCTGGGCCGTGGCGAGCAGACAGCGCTGATCTACGATTCCCCTGTCACCCACAGCAAGCAGCGCTACAGCTACAACCAGTTACGCGACGAGGTGGCGCGGCTGGCAGGTTTGCTGCGCCAGCTGGGGGTCAAGAAGGGCGACGGCGTGATCATTTACATGCCCATGGTGCCGCAGGCCGCCATGGCCATGCTGGCCTGTGCCCGGTTGGGGGCTGTGCACTCGGTGGTGTTCGGCGGTTTCGCCCCCCACGAACTGGCCGTGCGTATCGATGACCTCAAGCCCAAACTCTTGCTGACGGCCTCGTGCGGGCTGGAGTTCGACCGGATCATCGCCTACAAGCCGTTGGTCGACAAGGCGCTGGAGCTGGCCCGCCATCAGCCTGATCACGTGCTGGTTCTGCAACGATCGCAATTGCAGGCCGCGTTGCAGCAAGGCCGCGACCTGGACTGGCTGCCCGCGCTGCAAGGTGTCGCGCCGGTTGAGCCGGTGCCGGTGGACAGCAGTGATCCGCTTTACATCATGTACACCTCAGGCACTACCGGGAAACCCAAAGGCATCGTGCGCGATAACGGCGGGCATGCGGTGGCGCTGATTTTCACGGTCAGTCAGATCTACGGCATGCAGCCGGGAGATGTCTGGTGGGGCATTTCCGATGTCGGCTGGGTCGTGGGGCACACGCTGATCGTCTACGGCCCGCTGATGTGCGGTTGCAGCAGCGTGTTGTACGAAGGCAAGCCGATTCGTACACCCGACGCCGGTGCTTACTGGCGCATCATCGAGGAATACCGGGTCAATGCCTTGTTCTGCGCCCCCACGGCCATACGCGCGATCCGCAAGGAGGACCCGGAAGGCAAGCTGTTGCGCCAATATGACCTTAGCTCCATTCGCCAGTTGTTCCTGGCGGGCGAGAAGCTGGACTCCAGCACGCACCAATGGCTGGAACAAATGACCGGCAAGCCTGTGCTCGACCATTGGTGGCAAACCGAAACCGGCTGGCCGGTCACCGCACCCTGCATGGGGCTTGAGGGGCATCGCCCCGGGCCTGGATCGAGCAACCGCGCCGTGCCCGGCTATAACGTGCAGGTGATGGATGAAGAAGGGCAGTTGCTGGGGCCTGGAGGGCAGGGCTCGATTGTCATCGCCTTGCCTTTGCCCCCCGGTTGCAGCCAGACCCTGTGGAACGACCATGCCCGTTATCTGCAGGCCTACCTGCAGGCGTTTCCCGGCTATTACCACACGGGCGATGGCGGCTACATCGATGAAGAGGGTTTCGTCTACATCATGGGCCGCACCGATGACGTGATAAACGTGTCCGGTCATCGCCTGTCCACGGGGGAAATGGAAGATCTGGTGGGGCAGCACCCGGCAGTGGCAGAGGGCGCGGTGATTGGTGTGCACGATGACATCAAGGGGCAGGTGCCGTTGGGGCTGGTGGTGCTCAAGGATGGCGTCGATGCCAGCCCGGAACAGATCCAGGCAGAGTTGATTGCGCTGGTTCGCGAACGGATCGGGGCGCTGGCCTGTTTCCAGCGCGTGGTGGTGGTCAAGCGCCTGCCCAAGACCCGTTCCGGGAAAATCCTGCGGGCGGTGTTGCGCAAGATTGCCGACGCCGAAGAGTTTGCCGTCCCTGCGACCATCGATGATCCGACGATTCTGGGGGAAATTGCGCAGGTGATGTATCCGAAGTAAACGAGGATTTTGTTGGAGCGACCGGGGTGGCGATCCACTCTTCTAAACCCGTTGTGGGAGTGGGCTTGCCCGCGATGATGGTGTACTAGCCACCCACGATGTTTCAGGACTGACGCCTTCGCGAGCAAGCTCGGCTCCCACCGGTTTTGTGTTTATGAACACAAACCCACTGTGGGAGTGAGCTTGCTCACGAAGGCGGCATATCAGTTCCCACCGGATCTGCGCTCGTCAGACTTTTTGACATTTCTGGCAAGAATTTTCTTCGCTGCTAACCTCACCCTCAGCACTGCATGCCTCGCAAGGAATTGAGGACTTGAACAGACGGTTGTTGTTCGCGCTTTTGAGCTTGATGCTCTGCGATACCGCATTAGCCGCACAGCTCCAGGTGGAGGTGCGGGTCAATGTGCAACGCGGTTGCCTGCTGGTGACCCAGACTCGCGATGCAGGCACGGAAGGCATCGGTGTGCTGGACTTCGGCAACATCACACGCCTGGACAACCCTGCTGGCTCCCTCGATACCCAATTGCTCAACGAACGTTTCGCACGCCTGGAGTGCAATCCGGACACGACCTATCAGATGCAGGTCGATGGCGGGATAAATGGCGGTGTGGGGGATGTTCGCTACCTGGCCGGTGCCGATGGCACGGCGCGCCCGATCCCTTATCGACTCTATCGTGACCCGGCGCGGCAAATGCCGCTGCCGGTCAATGTACCGTTCAGTGGCGTGATCCCCAGCACAGGCACCTTGAGCCTGCCGCTTTATGCGCGCATTGAGCATTTGGCCGAAATACCCCATGCAACCGCTTATTTCGACACGCTGCATGTAACGCTCGCCTGGTGATGCTCTGGCGGAACGCAGCCCTGTGGCTCAACTTTCAGGAAGAAGGATGAACAGGATGAAAGCGACACCTCTGATGCTGGCGATCTGTGCGCCGATGCTGGTCATGACAGGCAGCGTCGAGGCAGCCATCAACGGGCAGATTCAGGCCCGGCTGACCATCAGCGCCGGGTGTGAAGTTACCAGTGGCGGGACCGGTGGTTCAGATACGGCACCGGGGGATTTCGGCCTGCTGGACTTCGGTCAGCAGGGTCCGACCTGGTCAGGGCCCATCAACGCGAACCTGGGCACCGACGGCAATCGGCTGGCGGTGACCTGTAACCCTTCAGTTCCCGGTTTTACCGTCAGGATCGACGGTGGCGTCCATGGCGATGGCAGTACCCGCAAGCTCAGCAACGGCTCCGTGTCGATTCCCTACAAGCTGTATTTCGACGCTGGGGGAAACGATGCCTATGCCATCGATCAGATACGCAATTTCCCGGTGGCGACAGGCTCAGCGGTGGCAATTCCGGTCTTCGGCGCGGTTGACGCGAACACGTCGGCTGTTCCGGCGGGTGTCTACACCGACACCCTGATGGTGACACTCGATTGGTAATGGACGGTAGTTGGAGGGGAATCATGAAAACAATGACGGACACAACCGGTGCAGTATCCAGCGGCCTGGTGGCACTGATCCTTGGCCTGGCGCTGATTTCAGGCGCAGAGGCGGCCACCACGGTAAGCGGGCAAATAAATGCCACCCTGACGCTGACCAACAGTTGCCAGATAAACGGCGCAGCACCGGGACCGGGGACGACCAACTTCGGCACCCTGAACTTCGGCACCCAGACCGCGCAGTTCGCGACCGCCACGGGGCAGGTGATGAACAGCTCCGGGACGGCGGTAACGGTGCTTTGCTCGCCGGGCAGTGCGCCGACGTTCAAGGTGCTGGCGGGCACCAACGATGGCAAAGGCACCGGCGGCAGCCGTGCGTTGTCGGATGGCGCCACGCACTTTGTAGGCTATGACCTGTTTAGCGATGCGGCGTTTGCCAACGTACTGGCAGCCAATGCGGTGATCAACCTGGGCACCAGCACCGGTGTCGCGCAAGCGGTCAACGTCTATGGCAAGGCAGTAGGTGCTACCGGGCTTCCTGCGGGCACTTACACCGATATTGTCGCTGTCGAACTGAGCTTCTAGTGCGATGCGCAGTCTCGCGGCGACGGGTGTCCTGATCGGAGCCTGTTGCTTGCCGATGCCGCTGGCGGCAATTACCAGCCAGACGTTGGTGGTCAACGCTACGGTGGCCGCGGGCTGTCTGGTGGTGGGTGGTGTCACCAGTTACGGCACGCTCGATTTCGGCAGTTATGCCAACAGTTCCACCAGCACGGTGGTTGCGCAGATGCCCAGTACCGGTGTTCGCCTGCAATGCACGCCGGGCGTGGCGCTGAACATGACCGTCGACGGCGGCCAGTACAACGCCAGTGGGCGACGACTGCAGCGTAGCGGCGGTACGCAACAGGTCGGTTATCAACTGTTCCGGGATGCGGGCCTGAGCCAGGCCTTGCCCATAGGGCAAAGCGTCGCTGTGGTTTACAGCGATGCAACCAATATCAGCCTGCCGATCTACGGCCGACTGGTCCTGCCGGGTAATCTTCCGTCGGGGCAATACAGCGATGTTCTGCAAGTTCAACTCTCCTGGTAGAGGTTGTTCAGGCATCGCCAGGAATAAAAACAGGTCAGCGCATAAGGAAAATGCCCATGTCGTTGTTTATTCGCCCTTTGGCGTCTGCTCAAGCAAAACTCCTCGTTGCGATCACCCTGTCATTGCCGTTACTGGCGACAAGCCCCGTCCAGGCGGCCAGTTCAGTCCTGATCTGGCCCATTGACCCTGTACTGGAAGCGGATCAACAAGCCTCGGCCCTGTGGCTGGAAAATCGCGGCAATGAGGCCGCTAACCTGCAGATCCGGGTATTCGCCTGGAGCCAGAAAGGTTTCGAGGACCAGTACGAAAACCAGCGCGACGTGATCGGTAGCCCACCTGTGGCCCGCATCGAACCGGGCCAGAAGCAACTGGTGCGCCTGACCCGCACCCGAGAGATTCCCGCCGGGCAGGAGCGGGCCTTTCGGATCATCATCGATGAGATTCCGTCGGCCCAGACGCCCACCGCCAAGGAAGGACAGACCGCTGCAGCGATTCGCTTCCAGATGCGCTACTCGGTGCCGCTGTTCGCCTATGGCCAGGGGCTCTGGAGCAAGGATGACCCGACCCGCAAGCGCGACCCGAAAAGCGCAGGCCAGCCGCAACTTACCTGGCGCAAGGTGACGGTGGGCGGTGCTTCCTTCGTCGAGGTCAGCAATCAGGGCGCTGTCCACGCGCGCCTGACCGATGTCAGCTTCAAGCAGGGCACGCAGAACAGAGCGCTGGTGGATGGCCTGCTGGGCTATGTACTGCCGGGTGCCACCATGCGCTGGCCAGCGCCCGTGCAATTGCCCGCCGGCCAGGCGCTGCAGGTGCGCGTCAACGGTGCACCAGAACTTCAGGAGCTTGCCGTCACCCATTGAGTTGAACCACCTGACGATATTCGGGTAGTCGGGCCTGCGCCACGCCATGTTGTTGCTGCGTTGCGCAGTCTGTCCAGGGCCAGGACGGCCAGTCGGTTGGGGGAGTCCAGTGATGGACGCATATTAATTTGCGGCTTTTGCACAAATGGCCGCTGATACTGCTGGTCGGCCTGGAGCTGTTCGGGAGTGATTTCCGCGCTTTTGCCAATGGCCTGCCACCTGCGCCACGCAGCCTGGATGAAGTGGCCGATGCGCGGTTGTATCTGGAGTTGGTGATCAACCAGATGAACACCGGTCGTGTCATTGAAATCGAGCAGCGCGGCGGGCATCTGTTTGCCCCGTTGGCGGACTTGCGCAGCGTTGGCCTGACATTGCCGGACGTGGTCGGCCCCAGCGTCGATCTGCAAAGTGTGACCGGGCTGCGCAGCGAATATGACACCAACGGGCAGCGCTTGCTGCTGGACGCGCCGCCTGAATGGCTGCCCGCGCAAATGATCGGCAGCCGTTCGGCCTTTACACGCACCCGGGCCTTGAGCAGCTTCGGTGCGCTCTTCAATTACGACCTGTACCTCAACGATGTCGACCGTGGCGGTGCTTACCTGGCGGCGTGGAACGAGGTGCGAGTCTTCGACAGCTGGGGCACCTTGTCCAACACCGGGCAGTACCGGCGCAGTTTCGGTGTCGGAACTTCCTCGAACGGCAGCAGCCTCAATGGTTATCGGCGTTACGACACCACTTGGCGCTACTCCGACGACGAGAGTTTGCTGACATTCGAGGCCGGGGACGTCGTGACTTCGGCCTTGCCCTGGAGCAGCTCGGTGCGGGTGGGCGGGGTGCAAGTGTCCCGGGATTTTGCGGTCCGCCCGGACCTGGTGACCTACCCGCTGCCGCAGTTTGCCGGTGAGGCTGCGGTGCCGTCGTCGGTGGACCTGTTCATCAATGGCTACAAGTCCAGCAGCGCCCAGTTGCAGCCAGGGCCCTACACCCTGACCAACGTGCCCTATATCAATGGCGCGGGGGAGGCGGTGGTGGTGACCACCGACGCCTTGGGGCGCCAGGTCTCCACCACCGTGCCGTTCTATGTCACCAGCAGCTTGCTGCAAAAGGGTTTGTCCGACTACTCCCTGGCGGTGGGGGCGTTGCGTCGCGACTATGGGTTGCGCGATTTTGGCTACGGACTGACCGCGACATCCGGGAGCTTGCGTTACGGCTGGAGCGACACCTTCACCCTGGAAACTCACGTCGAGGCAGCACAGACCTTTGGCCTGGGGGGCGTGGGGGGCAACCTGCGGCTGGGCAATTTCGGCGTGCTCAACGGTGCCGTCAGCCAAAGCCACGCCGATGTGGGCAGCGGTCACCAGACCAGCCTGGGTTATCAGTACAACAACAGTCGCTTCGGGGTCAGCTATCAGCGTCAGCAACGCACGGGTGAATACGCCGACCTGTCGGTGATCGATTCGGCGTATTACCGGCTGAGCCGGCAAAGCAATCAGTTGACCATGAGCGTCAATCTGGATCGCTATGGCAGCCTGGGGGCAGGCTATTTCGATATCACCGCGGGGGACAATTCGCGCACGCGGCTGCTCAACCTGAGCTGGAGCCGCTCGATGTGGGGCAACAGCAGTATTTACCTGTCGGCCAATCGCGAGATTGGTGATGCGAACTGGGCGTTGCAGGCCCAGGTGGTGGTGCCGTTCGACCTGCGCGGCACACTGAGTGTCGGCATGGAGCGCAACGCGGCCGGTAAAACCCGGCAGACCGTCAACTACAGCCAGGCAGTACCCAGCCAGGGCGGGGTGGGCTACAACCTCGGTTACGCCAACAGCGACGGCAATGCCTATCGCCAGGCGGACCTGACCTGGCGCCTGCAGTCGGTGCAGTTGCAGGCGGGGGTTTATGGCGACCGCGACACACAGACGCGCTGGGCCGATGCCAGTGGCTCGCTAGTGTGGATGGACAAACAAGTGTTCGCCGCCAACCGCATCGACGACGCCTTCGTGCTGGTCAGCACCGACGGCTACAAGAACATCCCTGTGCGCTACGAAAACCAGTTGATCGGCAATACCGACGGAGCCGGGCATCTGCTGGTGCCCTGGAGCAGCGCCTACTACCCCGGCAAATACGAGATCGACCCGCTCAACCTGCCAGCGAATGTGCGCACCTCCAATGTCGAGCAACGGGTGGCGGTGCGGCGGGGCAGCGGTTACCTGCTGAACTTCCCCCTGACCCGCATCCTGGCCGCCAGCATCGTGCTGGTGGACGGGCAACAAAAAGAACTGACTCTGGGCAGCAGCGTGGTGCACGAGCAGACTGGTGCCTTGACGGTGGTGGGCTGGGACGGTCTCGTCTACCTGGAAAATCTGCTGGCGAAAAACAGCCTGTTGGTGACCAAACCGGATGGCAGCCAGTGCCGGGTGCAGTTCGATATGGATACCGCCAGTGAACAGGTGGCAATGGTCGGGCCGCTTGTGTGCCAGCCATGAATGCAAAAGGAGCGTGATGATGTGCCGGAGGATCTTTTTGGGCGTGGCCTGCCTGTTGTTGATTCATGAGGTGCAGGCGGGGTGTTCGGTGGTGGCGTCGGTGCCTGCGCTGTTTGGTTCGATCGCGTCGACGACGGTCAGGACCACGATGCAACAGACATCGACCACGCAAGCCGGGCTGACTTGCACCAAGGCACTGATCACGTTGTTGTCGACCAATGACCATATCTGGGTCACCGCCACCTCGGCCCAGGCGGGGTTGGTGGGACCTACCGGTGACGTGATCACTTATCAGCTATACGCAGACGCAACGACCACCTACCCGATCAATCGAGGGGTGGCCATGGATTACGCCAGAAGTCCATCGATCAACCTGTTGGGGTTGCTGGGGGGCGCCAGTAACAGAGCGCCGATCTTTATGCGCACCGTCGTTGGCAGCGATGTAGCGGCGGGGCTGTATCAGGAAGACCTGACGTTGAGTTGGCAGTGGGATTACTGTCCTTCAGTCAGCCTGGTGGGCGCCTGCCTCACTGCCCGTGATACCGGAAGTGTCACGACGACCCTCCTTGTTTCGCTGACTGTGGTCAATGACTGCACCATCCTGGCCCCCAATATTGCCTTCGGCATTGCCCCGGTGGTCAGCAGTTTTGCCACTATCAGCCAGACCGTAAACCTGGGCTGTACCAAAGGCAGCAGCTATACCGTGGGTATCAGCGATGGGGGGTTTTTGTCGGGTGGCAGACGCAGGATGCAATCCCCGGCGGGTAATTATCTGGCCTATGACATCTTCAAAAGCGCCAGCAGCCTGCGCTGGGGCGTGAGTGGTTCGGATCGTCGCGCCAGCACCACCGCCGACGTCAATCCCGGCGCAGGCATGGGCGCCACGTTGCAGATTTTCAACTACAACGCCCGCATTTACACCGACCAGACTACGCCCGCCGCTGGCGCCTATACCGACAACGTGACGGTGGATGTGCAGTTTTGACGAAAATTATGTGGAAGCGAACTCAGTCGCGAGAGGTCCGGTCATTCAACATCTCTGGTGCCTGATACACCGTATCGCGAATGAATTCGCTCTCATCAAACATGGATTGGGCTAAGGGTTGGAGCGAGGCTTGCCCGCGAAGAGGCCGGTGCAGTCAGCAAACATCTCCAAACCCGAGCCACCGCATTCGCGGGCAAGGTGGATCGCCACCCCGGTCGCTCCAACAAGCTCACCGTTTGCTGCGCGACAGCGCGGCGCCTTGGCGACGGGGCGACTCCCACAGAACGGTACAAGCCCTGCGGGAGCGCGAATGGCTTCAAATCGGCTGGCGCAACGCCTGGCGGGCGATCTGTGAGGCCGGATCATCGGCACGGCTGACGACCGCATAGTTGTAGCCAGCCCCCGACCAGTAATCGGCCTGCAACTCTCCGTCACGCCTCGATCCCGCAGGCAGAGGGCGGTTCAGTGGTCCTGGCGGGCGGATGTAGAACGTCAGCTTGCGCCCGTCGTTATCCTGATACACCAAAATGGCCGCAGCGCCTTGTTCGGTGCTGCTCAGGCGTCCGCTGACCGGTTTGAACCCGGCTGCTTCGAGGTTGGGGAGGCGATCGGCCTGGGCGAAGTTCTTGTCCAGCCAGCCCTGGGCGTCGCTGGTTTTGCCAGGGTTCCAGTCATTGGCCATGTCGTCCTTGACCGCAAACATGCGGTAGGCCTGCACTGCATCGGCCATGGGCAGGACGTTGGAAGCCAGGGTCATTTCCCGCGCCTGCCAGCCACTCAGGCCGCCGATGCTCACTGCTACCAGCAACACGGCCGCAGTTGCGTAGTGCCGATAGGTGTTGCGGCGCATGCGTTGACGAATATAGGTCGGGTCCAGTTCCGGGTTGGGGACCCTGTGCAGGCCGCCACTCAAGGCTGCGCGCAGGCTTTGGGCGTCGAGTTGCCAGGCTTGCACCTGTTCGGCGGTTTCCGGGTGTGCAGCCAGCCAGGTTTCCAGGGTAAGCCGGTCGGCATCACTGAGCTGATGATCGACGTAGGCGTGCAGATCGCGTTCGCTGGGGGGCAGAGTGATCATTTCAGTATCCGCAGGGAAGGGGTCGTGATTTCACCGTCGCTGAGCTGACGCAGAGCCTGGCGGGCGCGGGACAAGCGGGACATGACAGTACCAATGGGGACATCGAGTATCTCGGCGATTTCTTTGTAGCTCAGGCCCTCGACCGAGACCCAGAGCAGCAGGGCGCGCTGCTCGGTATTCAATCGTTCGAAGGCGGCAAGTGTCGATTGGGCAACCACGGTCCGCTCCACCGACGGCTCATAATGATCGTCCTTGCCACCGGTGAACAGTTCCAGCAAGCGTCCGTAGCGACGAGAGCGGCGATGCGCATCGAGAAACTGGCGGTACAGGATGGAAAAGAGCCAGGCGCGCAAGTCGCCTTCCTCGCGCTTGTCGCCCCAGGCCATCAAGGCCTTTTCCAGGCTCGACTGAACCAGATCGTCCGCCGTGCTGGGGTTGCGGGTCAGCCATACCGCGAAGCGTCTCATTCGCGGCATGAGCTCACGTAGCTGGTCGTCGATTTCGTTCATCGGCCTGTGGTTTCCAAGTCTGCGACTAAGATCATGATGTCGGTTGTGACCAGAGAGACGCCGCTCCTTGAGGGTTATTCCAGACCCTGAAGAATATTTCTGCAAAATATTTTTCCAGTGGCCCGGAATAAAAGACTGTGGCATACGTCTGACGGTTTCTTAGCCTTGAGGCCCCTTGGCCCTGGAGTTCCAGATGGTTGATCGTGATCCCCCGCAGCAGCGACACCAGAGGCCGCCTTTGAGCGTGACCAGCACGCTGTTTCGTCTGAGCGGCATTGCTGTGATCGTATTGGCGGCAGCCGGTGCCTTCGCCTATGTCGGGGGGTATCTGGACTCGCAGCGCCTGACGCCCGACCGCATCATCGACACCTTCGAACACAATAACGGCATCCATCCAGGCTTTCGCCGCAACCATCCCAAAGGGATCTGCGTGGGAGGGTACTTTGAAAGCAACGGCGCTGCGGCCGAGTTTTCCAGCGCCCAGGTCTTTTCGAAGACCCGCACCCCCGTGATTGGCCGCTTTGCCTTGCCCACCGGTAACCCGGGCTCGCCGGACGGTGCGGTTCCGGTGCGCAGCCTGGCACTGCGTTTCCAGCAGGCTGACGGTCAGCAGTGGCGCACCGCGATGAATGCGATGCCGGTGTTCGCTGTCAGCACGCCCCAGGCGTTCGTCGACCTCTTGAACGCGACAGCGGCAGACCCCGCCACCGGCAAGCCCGATCCGGCCAAGGCCGGCGCGTTCTTCGCCTCGCACCCCGAGACAGCGTCGTTCCTGGCCTGGGCCAAAAGCACCAAGCCTTCAGCCAGTTACCTGACGCTGACGTATAACAGCCTCAATGCCTTCAATCTGGTCGATGCCCAGGGCAAGCGCCAGGCGGTGCGCTGGAGCGTTGTACCCGTTAACGATATCCAGGCCGTTCCCGCGCCCGATACCAAGGATTTCCTGGACGCTGACCTGAACAAGCACCTGGAGGCCGGCCCGCTGCACTGGAACCTGATCCTGACCCTGGCCAATGCAGGTGATCCCGCCAACGACGCCACAAAAAAATGGCCCGATGACCGACGCACGATCAACGCCGGGACGCTGGTGCTGGACAGCAGTGAGTATCAGCGCGACGGCAATTGCCGCGACATCAACTACGATCCGCTGATCCTGCCGAGCGGCATTGAGGGTTCCGACGACCCACTGCTCGCCGCCCGTTCTGCTGCATACGCGACGTCCTACAAGCGACGCGCCAGCGAAGTCGATCAATTGCCCAAGGCCACCCCTGCGCAGGAGCAAAAGCAATGAGTGCCCAACCCTCACATTTCGCGCCACTGGCGCGGCTGCTGCATTGGCTGATGGCGGTGATGATCATTGCCATGCTGTTTATCGGGGCCGGGATGGTGGCCTCGGTATCAGAGCGCCACGAGTGGCTGTTGCATATCCACAAGCCGCTGGGCATCGCGATTCTGCTGCTGGTGCTCGTGCGTCTGGTGGTACGGTTTTCCACCCGTACGCCGCCGTTGCCGGCAGACATGCCCGGCTGGCAGGCGCTGGCGGCCAAGCTGTCGCATTACCTGCTTTACGCGCTGATGCTGGCGATGCCGTTGATTGGCTGGTCGATGATCTCGGCGTCGGGGGAGCCGGTGATGCTCGGCGAGTCATTGCGCTTGCCATCCATAGTGGCCGCTAATGCCAATACGTTTACCTTACTGCGCAGCGCCCATACCTATCTGGCGTATCTGTTCTTTCTGACGATTCTGCTGCATCTGGCCGCGGCGCTGTTCCACGCCTGGATTCGTCGCGATGACGTGCTGCAAAGCATGGCGCGGGGGAAATAATGAGTTTTGTTGGAGCGAAGCTGTAGAACATCTATGTTTGGGGCCATCTGTGGGAGCGAATTCATTCGCGATGCGGTGTGCCAGTCATCGAAGATGCTGAATGTGCTGGCCTCTCGCGAATAAATTCGCTCCCACAGGGTTTGTGTAGACCCTGTGGGAACGCATCACCTCACCGCAACACCGACACCATCTCCGCCAGGGTGCTCAACACATCCTTGGCCAATTGCTTCGACCGTGCGCCGGACCAGCCGGTGAGGGCGTTGGGCGCATCGTCATGGTCCTTGAATGGCATTTCGAGCGTCAGCGCCAGGCATTTATAGCGTTCGCCAACACTGTTGCACGCCAGGTTCATGTTGGCCTGGCCCGGGCGGGCGCGGGGGTAGCCGTAACGGGACTGGAAGTCCGGAGTGATTTCGCTCAAGCGGCGGCGGAAGTGTTCTTCCAGTTGCTGCTGTTGAGGCGTGTAGCCCGGGTTGCCTTCGCAAGCGGCGGTGAAGACGTAAGGGATTTCCTCGTCGCCATGCACGTCGAGGAACAGGTCCACGCCGTATTTTTCCATCTGCTGTTTAACGAAGAAGACTTCCGGGCTCGACTCTTGCGTGGCGTCCTGCCAGGCACGGTTGAGATCCTTGCCATTGGCGTTGGTGCGCAAGTGACCGTGGAACGAACCATCGGGGTTCATGTGCGGCACCAGATACAGGTCGGCGGTGGCCAGTAGCTGCTCGAGCACCTTATCGCCTTGTTGCTGCAATCGCTCGATCACACCTTCCATGAACCATTCGGCCATGTGCTCGCCGGGATGCTGCTGGGCAATGATCCAGAGCTTGCGTTTATGAGGGGCACCGTCGCCTTTGCGCAGCAGTTGAATGTCCCGGCCTTCGACACTTTTACCGGTGGCGAGCAGTTCAGTGCCTGCTTTCTCCAGCGCCTGGCTGATCAGCCAGTCATGTCGCTCACGGCTATAAGGCTCGAAATAAGCGAACCAGACCTGAGACTCTGTCGGTTCCAGGCTGAAATTCAAGGCTGCGCCGTCAAAGGTGCTGGGTACGCGGAACCAGTTCTGATGATCGTAGGAGGCGACGGCGTTGTAGCCGGTCCAGGCGCGATTGTAGCTGGACTGGCTGGCGTTGCCGAGGCTGAAGCCATAAGGCTGCCCCGTTTGCAGGCCTTCGACCTTGAAGTGGAACCACTGGAAATGCGGGCTGCGCGTGTCGGGACGGATGGCCAGTTTGATCTGTGCAGGGTTGCTGGCGTCCAGCACGTCGATATTGCCGCTGTCGAAATCGGCGCTTATTTTCAAAGAGATTTGAGTCACGGTGAGTCCTGTGTACGGTTGTGCCAACTTGTGGTCCGTACTCTACACCGATCATCGAGCTGTACGCAGGGGGCGCGACCAGAACCGCGTCAGGAAAACGCTTCGGCGGTGACCAGCAAGCCGCACACGAAGGCTGTGAGCAGACACCAGACAATATAGGTGCGGCGTTTGCGCCGATGCCACCCGTTGCCGCCCAGCAGCGCGGCGGCTGGCTGCAACTGGCGCCAAAGACGTTCGGTGGCCTCGAAAGCAAGCAGATGACTGTGGTCGGCATCCAGCCAGTGACGAAATTCGATACGCTGGCTAGCGGTGGCATGGGGGCTTTGCAGGTGGACGTACCAACGGCTGGCTTGCTCGGTGGTTTGCTGCGTGTTGTCGTCCGTGGTGAGCGCTGTACCTTGCAGGCTGCGTCGGCAATGCTCCAGCACCCGGACCATGGTTTTTTCCACGGTCTGGACGTCGATTTCCAGCTGCCGGGCGATATCAGCGTAGGGGAGGGCATCGAGCCGGCTGAGAAGTAGAACCCTTTGTTTGCGACGCGGCAGTTTGTGCAGGCTGCGACACAGGGCGATGGCCTGGCTGCTGACGGGAGCATCGGGTTGTTGCAGAGGGACCAAAAAAAGAGGCGAGAGCGGGCTACTCATGAGGTATTACTCGCAGGTCTTTCACGGGCTCATCCTTGATCGGGGAAAGGGGGCATCATCCGTGACGCGGTCAGATACTGTTAGTGTTGAGATTCATTCCCAAGTAACAAATTGAATCAATTACGACGTATTTGTCTAAAAACGACGTTTTGGAGGTCTTGCTCGGCTTCATCCGTCGATACTCCTTTGCTATCATGCGCGCCATCGCAACACGACACCCTCTTCATTAGCCTGAAGAAGCAAAGCTGGAACCAAAACCAGACCTAAAGCTGTAGCCAAGCTACACACAAAAAAAGACCCGGCTAAAAAGCCGGGTCAAAAACCGTGATTAGCCTGATGAGGAGATAATCCAGAGCCGACCTAAGGCTCCGGGTTACCCAACTGATCTTGCGAGCAGTTGCGTGCAATAGTAATCATTATCATTTGCAAGTCAAAGCTTTTTTTCGCTCCTATTGAAAAAAATAATCGATTACGTTTCCACACTCAATCTGAATGACGAGGTGGGTTCGTCTGTGCGCGACGAAAATGTGAGCTTGCCCACGAAGGCGGCAGATCAGTCACCCTGGATGTTTCAGTGCTGACGCTTTCGCGAGCAAGCTCGGCTCCCACAGATGGACTGTGCCTTTAACCCCGTGCAGTCAACTCAACCAGCACCGCACCCTCACTGACCATTTCGCCTTCGATGCAATACAGCGCCTCGACCACCCCGGCGTGGGCGGCGCGGATGCTGTGTTCCATCTTCATCGCTTCCAGGACCACCAGTTGTGCTCCGGCGTCGACGCTTTGCCCGACCTCCACCAGCACCCGGACAATGCTGCCGTTCATGGGCGCGGTGAGGCCACCCTGGGTCGTGTGGCTGGCATCGACTTCAGCAATCGGGTCGACACGTCTGATGGTCCGTAGCTCACCGAGCCACTTCAGGTACAGGGTGTCGCCACGACGTATGGCCAGGTGCTGACGACGCAGGTCGTGTTGCCCGATGATCAGTTGCTCGCCCTGTAGCTGGATCAAGGAGGCGCTGCTATTACGCAGTTTGATCAACTGTTGCTGACCGTCACAGGCCAGGTGCAGGTCGATTTCAGTGGACAACCCCACTCGCAGGCCATTGTGGCTGGCCCAGGGTGAATGCAGGTCGTCGGGGCGAATTTTTGCTGGCTGGCTCTGGATGAATGCTTCGCCTGCCGCCTGCCAGAACACGCTCGGCAGTTCGGTAGCACACGGAAGCAATTGCTCCTGATAACGGGGGATAAACCCGGTATCCAGCTCTGCCGCTGCGAACGCGGGATGGCCGATGATGCGCCGCAGGAACGCCAGATTGGTCTTCAGCCCGCCAATTGCGAATTCATCAAGCATGGCCAGCAAGCGCAACCGGGCCTGTTCACGGTCTTCACCCCAGGCAATCAGCTTGCCCAGCATCGGGTCATAGAAGGGTGAAACGTTGTCGCCTTCTGCCACGCCGCTGTCCACGCGCCGCCCGGGACCGACCAGGGATTCGCGATAAAGATCCAGTGTGCCAGTGGCGGGGAGGAAGTCGTTGTCCGGGTCTTCTGCGTACAGGCGTACTTCGATGGCGTGGCCGATCAAGGGCACCTGCTCTTGGGTGATCGGTAGGGAGTCGCCCTGGGCGACGCGGATTTGCCAGGCCACCAGGTCGAGCCCGGTGATGGCTTCGGTGACCGGGTGCTCCACCTGCAGTCGCGTGTTCATTTCCATGAAGAAGAACTCGCCGCGGGCATCCAGCAGGAACTCTACCGTGCCTGCTCCCACATAGCCGATGGCCTGCGCCGCACGCACGGCGGCTTCGCCCATGGCCTTGCGCAACAAGGCACTCAGGCCGGGAGCCGGGGCTTCTTCGACCACCTTCTGATGGCGACGCTGGATCGAACAATCCCGCTCATTGAGGTACAGGCAATGGCCGTGTTGGTCGGCAAAGATCTGGATCTCTACGTGGCGCGGCTTGAGCAGGTACTTTTCCACCAGCATCCTCGAGTCGCCAAACGAGGATTGCGCTTCCCGTTGCGCCGAGGCCAGGGCTTCGGCCAGCTCGCTGACCTGTTCCACTACCTTCATGCCTTTGCCGCCACCGCCTGCAGTGGCCTTGAGCAGCACCGGGTAGCCGATGCGTTCTGCTGCCGTGCGGAAGGTCTCAAGATCCTGCGCCGGCCCGTGGTAGCCCGGCACCAACGGCACGCCTGCCTGTTCCATCAGCGATTTGGCGGCCGATTTGCTGCCCATGGCGTCGATGGCGGCAGCGGGCGGCCCAAGGAAAACAAGCCCGGCGTTTTCGATGGCGCGGGCGAATCCGGCGTTTTCCGAGAGAAAGCCATAGCCGGGGTGGATCGCCTGGGCGCCGCTGGCTTTGGCCGCCGCGATCAGTTTGTCGATCTGCAAATAGCTGTCAGCGGCTTTGCTGCCGCCCAGGTCGACGCTGACATCGGCCTCGCGAACATGGCGGGCATCGCGGTCGATGGTGCTGTGCACGGCCACGGTGTTCAGCCCCATGGCCTTGGCAGTGCGCATGATGCGGCAGGCGATTTCGCCACGGTTGGCCACCAGGATCGAGGTCACTGTCGAGGCGCTCATGGATGGGGCTCCTTGTTATTGTCGTGTTTGTCGTCGGGCCTTGCCTGCCAGGCCGGAGCGCGTTTGCCCAGAAACGCACGCAAGCCTTCCTGACCTTCGGGGCTGACACGAATGCGGGCGATGGCGTTTTCGCTGTAGCGGCGCAGGGCAGGGGTCAAGGCCCCGTTACCGACTTCACGCAGCAAGTCCTTGCTGGCGCGCATGGCCTGGGGGCTGTTGAGCAGCAGGTTATCGACCCATTGCAGCACTGCGGCCTCAAGCTCGCCTGCCGGGTAACAGTCGGCCAGCAGCCCGATCTGTTGAGCACGTGCACCACTGAAACGCTCGGCGGTCAGGGCATAGCGCCGGGCGTGGCGCTCGCCGATGGCCTGGACCACGAACGGGCTGATGACCGCCGGGGCCAGCCCGATACGCACCTCCGACAGGCAGAACTGCGCATCATCGGCGCCGATGGCCATGTCGCAGCAACTGACCAGACCCAGCGCGCCGCCGTAGGCCGCACCCTGTACCACGGCCAGGGTCGGGATTTTCAGTTTGGCGAGGTTGTACATCAGCTCGGCCAGTTCCCGGGCGTCGTCCAGGTTGGTGGCGTAATCCAGGTCGGCCGATTGCTGCATCCAGGCCAGGTCGGCACCGGCGCTGAAATGCTTGCCACGTCCGCGCAGCAGCAAAAAGCGCAGGCGGGGGTTGCCTTGCACTTCATCCAGGGCAAGAATCAGCTCGCGGATCATTTGCGCGTTGAAGGCGTTGTTCTTCTCGGGACGATTGAGCCACAGGGTGGCGAAGCCCCTTGGGTCGTGCTGCAGCGAGAGGGTATGAAAGTCGGTCATGTTCACTCCTTGTGCTACATCCGGAACACGCCGAATGAGGTGGGCTCGATGGGCGCATTCAGGGCGGCGGACAAGGCAAGGGCGAGGATGTCCCGGGTCTGCGCCGGATCGATCACCCCGTCGTCCCACAAGCGGGCGCTGGAATAGTAAGGGTGGCCCTGGGTTTCATACTGATCGAGGATGGGTTGCTTGATGGCGGTCTCCTGTTCGGCGCTGAAGGTCTCGCCACTGCGCTCGGCCTGTTCACGCTTGACCTGCACCAGCACCCCCGCGGCCTGTTCGCCGCCCATGACACCGATGCGGGCGTTGGGCCACATCCACAGGAAACGCGGGTCGTAGGCGCGGCCACACATGCCGTAGTTGCCCGCCCCGAAGCTGCCGCCGATGATCACCGTGAACTTCGGCACCTTGGCGCAGGCCACGGCGGTGACCAGTTTCGCGCCGTGCTTGGCGATGCCGCCAGCTTCGTATTTCTGGCCCACCATGAACCCGGTGATGTTTTGCAGAAAGAGCAGGGGGATGCCCCGTTGGCAGGCCAGCTCGATGAAGTGCGCGCCTTTCTGCGCAGCTTCGGCAAACAGGATGCCGTTGTTGGCGAGAATGGCAACGGGGTAGCCATGCAGCCGCGCGAAGCCGCAAACCAGCGTGGTGCCGAACAGCGCCTTGAATTCATCGAACAGCGAGCCGTCCACCAGCCGTGCTATCACTTCACGCACATCGAACGGCTGCTTGGCGTCTGCCGGAATCACGCCGTAAAGCTCGTCACTGGCATACAACGGTGCAATCGGCGCAACGGCCTCAAGCTTGCCCTGTTTGCGCCAGTTGAGGTTAGCGATGCTGCGCCGCGCCAGCTCCAGGGCGTGTTCGTCGCTGTCGGCATAGTGGTCGGCCACACCGGAAATCTTGCAGTGCACGTCGGCGCCGCCCAGATCCTCGGCGCTGACCACTTCGCCGGTGGCGGCCTTTACCAGCGGTGGCCCGGCGAGAAAGATGGTGGCCTGCTGACGCACCATGATGGCTTCATCGGCCATGGCCGGAACATAAGCACCGCCTGCGGTGCAGGAGCCCATCACCACGGCGATTTGCGGGATGCCCTGGGCGCTGAGGTTGGCCTGGTTGAAGAAGATTCGCCCGAAGTGTTCGCGGTCCGGGAAAACTTCATCCTGACGCGGCAGATTGGCGCCGCCGGAATCCACCAGGTAGATGCACGGCAACCGGTTCTGCTGAGCGATGGTCTGGGCGCGCAGGTGTTTCTTGACGGTCAGCGGGTAATACGAACCGCCCTTGACCGTGGCGTCGTTGGCGACAATCACGCATTCCACGCCTTCGACCCGGCCAATGCCGACGATCAGGCCAGCGGCGGGTACGTCTTCGTCGTAGACCTCATGGGCGGTCAACTGGCCGATTTCGAGAAAGGGCGAGCCGGCATCCAGCAAGCGGTTGATCCGTTCCCGAGGCAGTAGCTTGCCCCTTGAGGTGTGGCGCTCCTGGGCTTTCGGGCCGCCGCCCTGGTGGACATGGGCCAGCAGTTGGCGCAGGCCATTAACCTGTTCGAGCAATGCCGAACGGTTGCCGACGAACTCTGGTGAGCGCGAGTTGATGCGTGTGTGCAGGATGGCCATGGGCACTCCGGTCAATCAGTGGGCTCAGCGGGTTTCGTTGAACAGTTCGCGACCGATCAGCATGCGGCGGATCTCGCTGGTGCCTGCGCCGATTTCGTAGAGCTTGGCGTCGCGCAGCAGGCGGCCGGCCGGAAACTCATTGATGTAACCGTTGCCGCCCAGGATCTGGATGGTGTCCAGGGCCATCTGTGTGGCGCGTTCGGCGCTGTAGAGAATTACTCCGGCGGCATCCTTGCGAGTAGTTTCGCCCCGCTCGCACGCCTGGGCCACGGCGTAAAGATAGGCGCGGCTGGCATTGAGCTGGGTGTACATGTCCGCGACCTTGCCCTGGATCAGCTGGAATTCACCGATGCTCTGGCCGAATTGCTTGCGGTCGTGGATGTATGGCACCACCACGTCCATGCAGGCCTGCATGATCCCGGTGGGGCCTCCGGAGAGAACGACACGTTCGTAATCCAGGCCGCTCATCAGTACCTTCACGCCGCCATCCAGTGTGCCCAGCAGGTTTTCTTCCGGTACTTCCACGTCATCGAAGAACAGCTCACAAGTGTTGGAACCGCGCATGCCGAGCTTGTCGAACTTGTTGCTGCGGGAAAATCCCTTCCAGTCGCGCTCGACAATAAACGCGCTGATACCGTGGGCGGCCTTGCTCAGGTCGGTCTTGGCGTAGATCACGTAGGTGCTGGCATCCGGGCCGTTGGTGATCCAGGTCTTGCTGCCATTGAGTACGAAGCGATCACCGCGTTTGTCGGCCCGCAGTTTCATCGAGACCACGTCGGAGCCAGCATTGGGTTCGCTCATGGCCAGGGCGCCCACATGTTCGCCGCTTACGAGTTTCGGCAGGTAGCGGGCTTTCTGCTCGGCGTTGCCGTTGCGATGGATCTGGTTGACGCACAGGTTGGAGTGGGCGCCGTAGGAGAGGGCAACCGACGCCGAACCACGACTGATTTCTTCCATCGCCACCACGTGCGCCAGGTAGCCCAGGCCGGCACCGCCGTATTCTTCGCTGACGGTAACGCCCAGCAGCCCCATGTCCCCAAACTTGCGCCACAGGTCTGCAGGAAACAGGTTGTCCTTGTCGATCTGTGCTGCGCGCGGGGCGATTTCGGCGGCGACGAAGGCTTGAACCTGGTCACGCAACATGTCGATGGTTTCGCCGAGGGCGAAGTTCAGGCTGGGGTAGTTCATGGGAATGGCGGTCCTTTGTTGTTTTTGGGTCAATTGCCATGACCTTTACGTTAACGTAAACCTCCGTTTGTTTAGCTGTCAACGTGTGGTTCAACAAAGTGTGGAGCTGGTGCTGTGTGGGTCAGGCTGGTCCCACAGGATTTGCCGAGATGCAGAGGGAAATATGTGGGAGCGAATTCATTCGCGAAGCGGGGTGTCTGCCGCCGAAGATGCTGGATGTGCTGGCTTTTCGCGAATGAATTCGCTCTCACAGGATGTGTATGGGCTTGAGCGAACCCCAGACAGCACGAAGGGGAGCCTGGGCTCCCCTTCAAGGTTTTTGTCATGCTCTTTTTTATTGTCAGGCGGTCTGTTGTTGTTTTTGGCGACCTTGCCTTTCACTGCTTTTTTTGAGCGATCCCCAAGCGGGATCAAGAGCAAACGTATTTTTTTGAGCGCTGATACTGCTTTCATCAATTGATCCAACCAGTTCGGGAGCTACCTGAGGGTAGTTTTATTGTTCTCTGCCCGGTTGCGAGGCTTGCGCCCCTGAAAAGCTATCCACTCCAAAAAAATCTGTTAGCTGCGCCTCTGTCCGTGTTGTTCTTGTTATGTCAGAGCCGATACGTTTTGTTTTTATTGGTTTGCTGCGTGTTTTTATTTTTGTTGTGCAAGAGACATAGCAGAAGCCGTGCCAGTTTTTAAAAGTTGTTCAATAACAGTTACTTACGATTTTTCACCGTTTTTGGTCCCGCGCAAAACCTTTCCGTTTGTTTCCGTGTTACCCGTCCAGGCCTCCAGAGGCGAGGTTGAGGTAACACTTTGGAATTAATTCGTTCGGCCTAGCGCGTCAGCCGCGCTTTGGCAACCCTTGATCCGTTGTCTCGCCCCAGGACGTCGCAGATTCGCTGTCCGGCTGCGATCAGCTTGTCCAGGTCGATGCCGGTGTCTATGTCCAGGCCCCGCAGCATGTACAACACATCTTCGGTGGCGACATTGCCGCTGGCGCCTTTGGCGTAGGGGCAGCCGCCGAGGCCGGCGATGGAGCTGTCGAATACCTGGATGCCCTCCAGCAAGCCGGCATAGATATTCGCCAGTGCCTGGCCATAGGTGTCATGGAAATGTCCGGCCAGTTTTCCGCGCGGAATCTGAACCGCGACTGCATCAAACAAGTCACGGGTCGCCCCAGGGGTGCCGATGCCGATGGTGTCTCCCAGGGAGATCTCATGGCAGCCCATGGCAAACAGCTCGTTGGCGACAGCGGCCACCTGTTTGGGCGCCACTTTGCCTTCGTAAGGGCAGCCCAGGACGCAGGACACATAACCACGCACCTGCACCCCATGCAGGCGCGCAGCCTCCATGATGGGCATGAACCGCTCCAGGCTTTCGCTGATGGAGCAATTGATATTGCGCTGGGAGAACGTCTCGGAGGCTGCGGCGAACACAGCCACTTCTTTTACCCCGGCGGCCAGCGCATCCTCGAAACCTCTGAGGTTGGGCGTGAGGGCTGCGTAGGTCACCTCAGCCTTACGCTGGATCTGCGCGAACACCTCGGCTGAGCCGGCCATCTGCGGCACCCATTTGGGCGAAACGAAACTGCCGACCTCGATGTAGCGCAAGCCTGCATCGGACAGGTCGTCCACCAGTTGAACCTTGTCGGCAATGCTGATGGGGCGGGACTCGTTCTGCAGGCCGTCGCGAGGGCCGACTTCTACCAGGCGAACCCGGTTGGGGAGGAGCGGAGGGGATGGCATGGCAGTGACCTGGCTTTTATTTAGGTTTTACTCGAGTTTTATTCTGTAGCTATTTGATTATTAACGCTTTTTAAAAGCTCATTCCTGCACCGTTCTTCGGCGGTGTCCAGTTCCAGCTGCATCTGCTCGATGTCCAGAAGCTGCTGTTCCAGCTGGTTGCGCCGTTCGCCGATCTTGCCAAGCATGGTGTGCAGTTGCAGGTGATTGCCGCCGCTGGGGTCGTACAGTTCGATCAGCTCACGGCACTCGGCCAGGGAAAAACCGATGCGCTTGCCCCGCAGAATCAGTTTCAAGGTGACCTTGTCGCGGGCGCTGTAGATGCGCTCCAGGCCGCGTCGTTCGGGGGTCAGCATGCCTTGCTCTTCATAAAAGCGAATGGCCCGGGTGGTGATGTCCAGTTCCCGGGCGAGGTCGGAGATGCTGTAAGTCTGGTTGCTCATGAAGGCGCTCGACGGATGACGTGTCGCTAACCTAAGGCCAGCTTGACGTAAGCGTCAAGCTGCTAGGGCGGTTGTTGGTGCGCTCACGAAAAACAGTGAGTGATAATTCACTTTAACTATCTATGTTTTGTTTATTTGAATCAGTAGCTTGAGTTGTATTTATCAGGCATTTTCAAGCTTCTTTTCCTGAGCGGTAACCAGTTGGCACAGCTCGATGATCTGTTCGCGCATCCAGCGGTTAGCCGGATCCTGGTCGGTGCTTTCATGCCAATACAGGTGGGTTTCCACTGTGGGCACGTCGTTCACTGGCAGGTAGACGTAATGCAGGTCATGACGTCTGGCGAAACGTTCGGGCACGGTCATGACCATGTCGGTCTGCTGCAATACTTGCGACGCCATCAGGTAATGCTGGGAGCGCAGGGCAATCTTGCGCTGGATGCCCATCTTGCCCAGCGCCAGGTCCACATGGCCCAGCCCGCTGCGACGGCTGGAGATATGAATGTGGGTCAGTGACAAATAGTCATCGAGGCTGAACACGTCTTTGCCCGCCAACGGGTGGCCCTTGCGCATGGCGCACACGTATTTGTCTTCCATCAGCTTGACGTGGCGCACCTGTGGGTCGGTGTTGAGCGGGGCGTCTATCGCGAAGTCCAGGCGACCGGCTGCCAGCTCTTTGGTGGTCTCCCGACGCTTGGATAGAAAGCTTTCGATGATCACGGTGGGCGCAAGGCGGCGCAGGCGCTGGAATAGCACTGGCAAAATGATCGCTTCGGTCAGGTCGGTCATGCTGATGCGGTAGGTCTTGCTGGCCTGCAAGGGGCTGAAAATGCGGCTTTCCTGCACCGAAACACGCAACAGCGAGAGGGCATTACGTACCGGGCCGATAATGTTCTGCGCCATGGGCGTGGGTACCATCCCCTGGGCGGTGCGCACAAAAAGCGGATCGTTGAAGGTTTCGCGCAAGCGCGACAAGGCGTTGGAGACAGCAGGCTGGGTGATACCGACAATCTGCCCGGCGCGGGTCAGGTTGGCTTCTGTGTAGATAGCGTCAAAGACAATAAAGAGGTTGAGATCGACCTTGCTCAGGTTCATTGCGCTGCGCCTCGTGCTTTTCTGGGGCTGTTGTTGTTATAGGACTGTGCCCGATCATATATCGGTTATGAATGTTTATACACGCTGAGAATAGGTTAGATAAATGTTACTCGCTGCTCTAGCATCGGTTTCATGTTTCAACACCCTCCATTCAGAAGGTAGCTGCTCATGGATTTCGCCTACTCCCCGAAAGTTCAGGAACTGCGTGAGCGTGTCACGGCGTTCATGGATGCCTATGTCTACCCGGCCGAGCCGGTCTTTGAACAACAGGTGGCCGAAGGTGATCGCTGGCAACCCACGGCGATCATGGAAGAGCTGAAACTCAAGGCCAAGGCCGAAGGTTTGTGGAATCTGTTCCTGCCTGAGTCAGAGCTGGGCGCCGGGCTGACCAATCTGGAATACGCGCCCCTGGCCGAAATCATGGGCCGCTCGCTGCTGGGGCCTGAACCGTTCAACTGTTCGGCGCCGGATACCGGCAACATGGAAGTGCTGGTGCGCTATGCCAACGAACAGCAGAAGCGCCAATGGCTTGAGCCACTGCTGCGCGGCGATATTCGTTCGGCGTTCGCCATGACCGAGCCGGACGTGGCCTCCTCGGATGCCACCAACATGGCGGCCCGAGCGGTACGCGACGGCGACGAGTGGGTCATAAATGGCAAGAAGTGGTGGACGTCCGGGGCCTGCGATCCGCGCTGCAAGATCATGATCTTCATGGGGTTGAGCAACCCCGACGGGCCGCGCCATCAACAACACTCGATGATCCTGGTGCCTACTGACGCGCCTGGCGTGAAAATCGTTCGCCCGCTGCCTGTGTTCGGGTATGACGATGCGCCCCATGGGCATGCCGAAGTGCTGTTCGACAACGTGCGCGTGCCTTACGACAACGTATTGCTGGGCGAAGGGCGCGGTTTCGAGATTGCCCAGGGGCGGCTAGGCCCGGGCCGGATTCACCACTGCATGCGTTCGATCGGCATGGCCGAGCGCGCACTGGAGCTGATGTGCAAGCGTTCGATCAGCCGTACGGCCTTCGGTCGACCGCTGGCGCGCCTGGGTGGCAACGTCGACAAGATCGCTGACTCGCGGATGGAAATCGACATGGCGCGGCTGTTGACGCTCAAGGCGGCTTACATGATGGATACCGTGGGCAACAAAGTGGCGAAAAGCGAGATCGCCCAGATCAAGGTCGTGGCGCCGAACGTGGCGTTGAAGGTGATCGACCGGGCGATCCAGATTCACGGCGGGGCGGGGGTTTCCAATGATTTCCCGCTGGCCTACATGTACGCCATGCAACGCACCTTGCGCCTTGCCGATGGCCCGGACGAAGTTCACCGCGCGGCCATCGGCAAGTTCGAGATTGGCAAGTACGTGCCCAAGGAGATGTTGCGTAGCGAGCATCATTGATCGTCTGAGCCATTCGCGAGCACGGTGGATCGCCACCCCGGTTGCTCCCGCTGGATTTGTATTCATTTCAACATCTGAGATTGATGCAAAACCGGTGGGAGCCGAGTTTGCCCGCAAATGGGCTCAATCGACCCACACCTCAACCCGCCGGTTCTTGATTCGGCCTTCGTCGACATCGTTGTCGGCCACGGGCATCTCGTCGCCCATGCCGCGTATGTCGCGGAAGGTCACGTCACTCTTGAGCAGTTCACGACGCACCGCCATCGCCCGCAGCTTGGACAGCAGGGCGGCGCGGGCCGGGTCGCTCTTGGCATCGCCGAAGCCCACCAGTGTCACGCGCCGGTCCAGCAGATTGTGGGCCTTGAGGTAGTCGGCCACTCGCTGCAGGTCCAGTTGGGCTTTTGTGTCCAGTGTTGCGCTGCCCTGGGCAAAGCGGAAGTTCACAGACAGTCGTTCTGCGCCTTGGGCAAGAGCCCTGTAGCCCTCTGGCATTTCCGCGGTGGGCAGCACCTTGATGGCCTGTACGGTCTGCGCCACGAAACCACTCTGGGCGACGATGGCCTGGCCTTCCGGGCTCTGGGCGAACTGCACCAATGCCTGAGCCCAGCGCTGATGCAACAGGGGTGGCAAGTACAGGTAGAGGCGCCGGGACAACGGATAGTCTTCTGTGGCGATCAGGCTGGTGGTCGGCAGCATCGGCCTTGAATCCCCATCGACAATCGCCAGCGCCCGGGCCTGACGGATGTAGGGCAGGCCGATAAAGCCGATGCCCTGGCGGTCGTGACTGACGTCATCGGACAGTTGCTCGCTGGACTCGAAGCGTTTGGCGGTACCGGCCAGGGATTTACCATGCTTGAGCAGGACCAGCTCCTTGAAGGTGTCGTAGGTGCCGGACTGGTCATCGCGTGCATACAGGTGAATCGCGCCACCGGTTGCACCCAGTTCTTCCCAGGTGCGCACTTCACCGGAGAAGATCCGCGCCAGTTGTTCGGTATTCAACTGGCGTAACGGGTTATCGGGATGCAGGATCACGGCCACGCCGTCGATGGCGATGACTTGCTCGGCCTTGTGGCTTTTCAGGTCGCCGAGGCTGGCCAGCTCGCTCGCCTCGCCGTCCTTGATCGGCCTGGACGAGGCGGCCAGGTCAGCCTGTCCAGCCTTGAGTGCGGTAAACCCGGTCCCGGAGCCATGGGCCGCCACGTCAATGATGACGACACGTCCTGCCGGCCCCAGGCCCACCACGCGCTGTTCGTTGTCGTGGTCGCCAGTCTCGACACGCACCGCATGCAACCCTTGCTCGCGCATCAGCCCAACCACCAGCGCCGGGCCCAGTTGTGCGCCAATGGTATTGGAACCCTGAATGCGCAGCGTCGGGCTGCCATCGGTGGGTATGGGCAGTGAGGCCTGGGCAGGCAGTGCAAGGGAGAGCGTGACCAGTACCGAGCCGAACAAAACGGGAAACAGCGTGCGCAGCATGTGCTGCCACCTTTTATGAAAGGAAGTGCGGGGAGATTAAGTCAGTTGGGTTGCTGGAATGTGACAGGAAAGGCTTCGCGGGCTGTTTGATCGCTCCCACGCTGGAACGTGGGAGCGATCGATCAAATATCCAATGCAGGTGTTTTCAGCTCAATTCGAGCCAGATCGGTGCATGATCCGATGGCTTTTCCATGCCGCGCAGATCGTAATCCACGCCCGCGGCCCTGATTCTTGGCTGCAAGCCGTGGGACGCCATGATCAGGTCGATGCGCAGGCCACGCTTGGGTTGGTCTTCGAAGCCGCGGCTGCGGTAGTCGAACCAGCTGAACTGATCGATCACCTCCGGGTACAGATGTCGGAAGCTGTCCACCAGGCCCCAGTTTTTCAGGCGAGCCATCCACTCGCGTTCTTCCGGCAGGAAGCTGCATTTGCCGGTTTTCAGCCAGCGCTTGGCATTGTCCGGGCCGATGCCGATGTCGGAGTCTTCCGGGGAGATGTTCACGTCACCCATGACCACCAGCGGCTGGTCGTTGCTGAAGCGGCTCTCCAGCAACTGTTGCAGGTCGTTGTAGAAACGCTGCTTGGCCGGGAACTTGGTGGGGTGGTCACGGCTTTCGCCCTGGGGGAAATAGCCGTTCATGATAGTGACCGGCTGACCGTTGGCGTCGGCGAACGTGCCCCAGATGAAACGCTTCTGGGCTTCTTCGTCATCAGTATCGAAGCCCTTGTGCAACGCCAGTGGCGCCTGGCGCGAGAGCAGGGCGACACCATAGTGGCCTTTCTGCCCGTGGAAGTGCACGTGATAACCCAGGGCTTCGATTTCGGCCTGTGGGAACTGCTCATCCGAGACCTTGGTTTCCTGCAAACCGATCACGTCCGGCTGGTGCTTTTCGATCAGCGCCGCCAGCTGATGAGGTCGGGCGCGCAGGCCATTAATATTGAACGAGACGATTTTCATAACCCGGCAGTCCTGGCAAAAACAAAAAGCGATGCTAGCTGACCTGTGGGCTGACGGCCAGTGTGGCGCGCGGTGTGAACCCTGACTAAGGTCCGGTCAGAGCGCAAAGCCGATGGGAACTGTCTTGCAAGCCAGTGACTCGAAGCCTTTGCACCACGCACGCTGCCGTTCGAGCAGCGCCGTTATTGTGAGGTTACTCAATGCCTGAATCTTCTACTGCCGTGGCCGAAGTCCGACAACTTGACAGCGGCTACTCCCGGGAAGCGCGTTCGCTGCTTTATCAGGCCTACCGGCATGAGCCGAGCTTCGCTTACCTGTTCGAATCGGAACGCCCGGGCTATGAGCATCGTGTCCGGGCCACGGTCCGGGAGCTGGTCAAGCAGCATTTTCTCCAGGATCTGCCCGCGTTGGGGTTATTCGTCGACGACCGCATGATCGGCGTGGCCCTGATCGCACCACCTCAGCGGCGGCTGGGCATCACCGAAAGCTGGGCATGGCGCTTGCGCATGGTGTTGAGCACGGGGTTGCGCTGCACCCAGCGCTATCTGGCCTATTACAACGCGGTGCTTGCCTGCCTGCCCACCGATGCGGTGCATGTGTTGCCGTTGCTGGGGATTCACCCGCAGTTTCAGGGGCATCATTTCGGCGAGCAGCTGCTGCAGGCGCTGCATGACTGGTGCGCGGTGGACGAAACCTCTCAAGGCATCGTTCTGGATACGGGGAACCCACGTTATCTTGAGTTTTATGCACGACAGGGCTACGAGGAAATCGGCGAAGTTGCTGTGGGGCCGATCCGCGAGCATGTTTTTTTCCACTCCAATCCGCAGGTTTTGCTTAATCCTGTGGCCTGAGAAGGTCGGCAGGTCAGGAAACTTCTGCTGATTTGCGGGTTCTAGTAGCACCCGCAGCTCGTGTAGCATTCGTGCCTATGACGTTTTCAGGTAGATACATCAGCGGTCTGATTTTCATGTTCACCAGCCTGGCAGCCTTTGCCGAGGCTCAGTTGGACGTCAGGGTCAGCCCGCCCAATGACGAACTCAAGGCCAACGTGGAAGGCTATGTCGGAAGTCTCGGCGAGCGTGACGAAGAGGCCTTGCAGCGCTTTAGCGTGGGCGCAGAAGAACAGGCGCGAAAGGCCGCCCAGGCCCTTGGCTACTATCAGGCGCAAGTCTCCAGCGATGTAAAGCCTGGCAAGAATAAAGACCTGCACCTGATCATCGACATTCAGGCAGGCGAGCCCGTGCATTTGCGTAATGTCACGATACGCATCGAGGGCCCGGCTGCTTCGATGAAGGCGTTTCGGGTGCCCAAGAGCGATGCACTGAAACCCGGCGCGGCACTCAATCACGGTCATTACGAAGACGCCAAGCGCCTGATCCAGAATCAGGCTTCGCGCTACGGTTTCTTCAGTGGGCGCTTCACGCAACAGCAGTTGTCCGTCGACCCCAAGGCGGGGGTTGCCGATATCAGCCTGGTCTACAGCAGTGGCCCGCGTTACTCCCTGGGCAAGGTCACCTTCAGCGGCGACGCGCCGTTCGATGACGACCTGTTGCGGCGCATGGTGCCCTTCAAGCAAGACACCCCATACGATTCAGAGCTGATTGCCGAGTTGAACCAGGCCATGCAGTCCAGTGGCTATTTCGAAGGCGTGCGGGTGGATGCCGCGCCTACCTCCGCAGTCAATGACGTGATCCCGGTCAGCGTCCAGCTGGAAACCCGCAAGCCCCGGACCATGGGCCTGGGGTTGGGTTACTCCACCGACGTCGGCCCCCGTGCCAAGGCCAACTGGACCCGGCATTGGGTCAACCCACAGGGCGACAGCTACGGCGCCGAGATGGAGCTGTCCGCGCCACGGCAAAACATTGGCCTTTGGTACGACACGCCTCTGGACCCACCGCTGACCGACAAGCTGCGTTGGGCGGGCGGTTATCAATATGAAGAGATTGCCGACACCCAGAGCCTCAGCAAACTGCTGACTGTGGGGCCGGAATGGCACAGCAAGTTGCCCAGCGGCTGGGAACGGGTGATCTCCCTCAAATGGCAGCGTGAAGAGTATCGGTTGGGCGATGATTCGGGCTTGAGCACCTTGTTGATGCCGGGTATCAGCTATGGCTACCTGCGCAGCGACAACCGCGTCGACCCGCACAACGGCTACCGGCTGCAGTTCGATGCCCAGGTGGCCAAGGAAGGTCTGCTGTCCGACACCAACCTGGTGCATGGCAACGTGCTGCTCAAGGGGCTGACCACCCTGGGCCAGAACCACCGGTTGCTGGGGCGACTGCAGTTCGGCGGCAACGCCACCAACGGCTACAAGACGGTGCCGCCGTCGCTGCGATTCTTCGCAGGCGGCGACCAGAGCGTGCGGGGTTACGACTATCAGACCCTCTCACCCAAAAACTCGGATGGCGACCGCATCGGTGGTCGCTACATGATCGCGGGCAGTGTCGAGTATCAATATTCAATTGCGGAAAAATGGCGCGTGGCGACGTTCATCGATCAGGGCAACTCCTTCAATACCTTGCAAATGCCGACCTTGAAGACGGGCATCGGCATTGGTATCCGCTGGGTGTCGCCAGTGGGCCCTTTGCGTCTGGATCTGGCCCACGCGCTGGATGATGACGGCGGCATTCGCCTGCACTTCTCCATGGGGCCTGAACTGTGAACGCGGCGCGCATGAAGCGGGCAGCGCTCATCACGGGCCTGACTCTGGTTACCGTAGTGGTGCTGGCGGTGGCGGGTGTGTACGGCGTGTTGGGTACACAGGCAGGCAGTCGTTGGGCGCTGGGTCTGGTGCCGGGCTTGCAGCTCGACAACTTCAACGGGCATCTGGCCGGGCGCTGGAGTGCCGATCACCTGCTTTGGCAGCAGGGCGACACCCGCGTCGAAGTGGACGCCCCGGTGTTTGACTGGTCTCCCGGCTGCCTGTTGCGCATGACCCTGTGCATTGAGCAGTTGCACGCCGATCAGGTCCGTCTGCACTTTGCCCCAAGTGCTGAGGAAAAAAGCAGCGGCCCCATCACCTTGCCGAATTTGAAGTTGCCCGTTGCCATCGAACTGGGTGATGTGCGCGTCGGCAGCCTGTTACTGGACGGCGCCGAACAACTGCGCGACCTGCAATTGGCCGCCCACTGGACAGCCGCTGGCATGCAGATCGATTCGGTGCATGTGCAGCGCGATGAGCTGGTACTGGACCTGTCCGGGTTGTTGCAGCCCACCGGCGACTGGCCGATAAAGGCCCAAGGCCAGTTGAAGTTGCCGTCCCAGGACGATCAGGCCTGGACGCTGGCGCTGCATGTTCAGGGTGATCTGTTGAAAACCTTGCAACTGGACGCTGACAGCAGCGGCTACCTCAACGCCAAACTGACCGGGCAGCTACAGGCGCTGGCGGAAAACCTGCCCGCCCAGATAAAAATCACGACGGATCAGTTCAAGGCCAGCGCGGCCCTGCCGGACACCCTGCAACTCAATGCGCTGGAACTGACTGCCCAGGGCGATCTTCTGAACGGTTACCAGATCGTTGGCGCGGCGAGCCTGCCAGCCGAGCAGGGCCCCGTGGCACTGGCGCTGCAAGGTCGTGTCGATGCCAAGGGGGCGGACATCGCCGCACTTGACCTGACCGCCAGTGCCGAGCAGCGGGTGAAACTCAGCGGCAAGCTGGACTGGCAAAAAGGCTTGAGCGCCGACGCGAAAATCGACTGGCTGGATTTCCCTTGGCATCGACTGTATCCCTCGATTGCCGAGCCTCAGGTCACGGTCCGCACATTCAACGGCGAAGTCTCCTACACAAACGGCAAATACCTGGGTAATTTCAATACCCGGCTGGACGGGCCTGCGGGCGCATTCAGCCTGACCAGCCCGTTCAGCGGCGACCTCAAGCAGGTCTTCCTGCCGCAGCTGGAACTGGTGGCCGGGCAGGGCAAGGCCAGCGGCCATCTGAATCTGCAATTTGCCGACGGCATCGCCTGGGACACCGCCCTGGACCTGAGCGCCATCAACCCTGCGTATTGGGTCGCGGAGCTGCCGGGAACATTGGCCGGGCCACTGCGCAGCAAGGGCGAATTCAAGAACGAACAGTTGAGCCTGAACGCCGACCTCGACCTTAAAGGCCGTTTGCGTGGCCAGCCTGCCGTGTTGCAGGCCAAGGCCGAAGGCGGCGGGGAGAAATGGAATGTCAGCGCACTGGATATCCGTTTGGGTGACAACCGGATCCAGGGCACTGGCAGCCTGCAACAGCGTCTGCTGGGGCAACTGGACATCAACCTCTCGCGTCTGGCCCAGCTATGGCCGCAGTTGCAAGGCCAGCTCAAGGGCCGTCTGGATCTGGCGGGCGCTGTGCAGGCGCCCCAAGGGCAACTGGCGCTGCAGGGCACGCAGATGGCATTCCAGACCAACCGTCTGCAAAACCTGACCCTGACGGCAAAACTGGATAACCGTCAGCAGGCGGTGGTCGACCTCAAGGGCAGCGGTATTCAGGTCGGCGACACGCAATTGGGTGTGCTGACGGTGAATGGACAAGGCGACATCAAGCGCCAGCAAGTTAAGCTCGACCTGCAGGGGCCGTTGTTGAAACTGGCGCTGGGCCTGGACGGCAATCTGGATAAAGGCAACTGGCGTGGCCGACTGAGCAGCGGAGATATACAGACCGGTGGCCAGGACTGGCGTTTGCAGCAGCCCGCCAAGCTTGAGCGGTTGGCCGATGGCAAAATCAATTTTGGCGCCCATTGCTGGGCTTCCGGGCAGGCGAGCCTGTGTGGCGAGGATCAACGTCTGATGCCGGACCCGCGTTTGCGTTACCACCTCAAGCAATTCCCGCTGGACAGTCTGGCCCAGTGGTTGCCCAAGGACTTTGCCTGGAAAGGCGCGCTCAATGCCGACGTTCAGCTCGATATTCCGGCATCGGGGCCCAATGGACAGATCAGCATCGATGCCAGTGGCGGTACGTTGCGGGTTCGCGAGAAAAACCAGTGGCTGGATTTCCCTTACGACAGCCTCAGGCTCACTAGTACCCTGACCCCGAAGCGTATCGATTCACGACTGGACTTTAGCGGCGGCAAGCTGGGGGCATTGCGGGTCAACGTGCAAATCGACCCGCTGGCGAAGAACAAGACCCTGGCAGGGGATTTCAACCTGACCGGGCTTGACATTTCGGTCGCCAAACCGTTTGTACCCATGGTGGAAAAGCTCACCGGTCGCCTCAACGGCAGCGGGCGCTTGTCCGGTGGGCTGCTGGCGCCCCAGGTCAATGGCAACATCACCCTCAGCGAGGGTGAAGTGGCGGGGCCTGAGTTGCCCATCAGCCTGCGCAACCTGAAGTTGCAGGCGCTGATTGCCGGTGAAAGCGTGCGTCTGGACGGTGGCTGGAACAGCGGTGACGCCGGGCAGGGCACCTTGAACGGGCAAATTGCCTGGGGGCAGGCGGTGTCGGTGGACGTCAACCTCAAGGGCACGCGCTTGCCGGTCACGGTCGAGCCCTACGCCACGCTGGAAGCGGCCCCCGACCTGAAAATTTCCATGCAGGGCGACAAGCTGGCGATTTCCGGCAAGGTGTTGATACCCAAGGGTGAAATCAACATTCGCCAGTTGCCGCCCTCGATCGTCAAGGTGTCGGACGACACCGTGATCGTCGGCCAGCAGACCACCGAGGGCAACGCACCCCTTGCAATGGCCATGGACATTAACGTGGAAGTGGGTCAGGACAAACTCAGCTTCACCGGCTTTGGCCTGACGGCGAATCTGGCGGGGCATGTGCACATTGGCGATAACCTCGACACCCGGGGTGAGTTGAGCCTCAATGACGGACGCTATCGGGCCTACGGGCAGCGGTTGACCATTCGCAAGGCACGCCTGTTGTTCGCCGGGCCTATCGACCAGCCTTATCTTGATATCGAAGCAGTGCGCCAGACCGACGACGTGATCGCGGGTATTCGCCTGACAGGCAACGCCGAGCAGCCGACGACGGTGGTCTTCTCGGAGCCGGCCATGAGCCAGGAGCAGGCGTTGTCCTATCTGGTCATGGGGCGGCCGTTGAGCACCACCGGCGAAGATAACAACATGCTGGCCCAGGCTGCACTTGCGCTCGGGCTGGCGGGTGGTTCGTCCACCACCGGCAAGCTGGCGAGCGATCTGGGGATCAAGGATTTCGAACTGGACACCTCTGGCAGCGGTAATGCCACCAGCGTGGTCGCCAGCGGCAAGATCACCGACAAACTGAGCCTGCGTTATGGCGTCGGCGTGTTTGAGCCGGCCAACACCATTGCGTTGCGCTACCTGTTGAGCAAGAAGGTGTACCTGGAAGCGGCAGGCGGTGTTGCCAGCTCCCTGGATATTTTCTATAAGCGGGATTTTTGATGGGGCGAATATCCATAACCACCTTGTAGAAGTGGGCTTGCCCGCGATGGCGGCGTGTCAGTCACCGATGATGTTTCAGCGCTGACGCGATCGCGAGCAAGCTCACTCCTGCACATTCCGCGCAGGTTATTGATTCACCAACTTCAGACCGATATCTCCATAGCGTTGACCCGACACCGCTTCTATAGGGAACAAGTCCTTGAGCGTCTGCAACTCCCCGGCACTGAGCTTTATGTCCAGGGCTGCGACGTTTTCTTCCAGGTATTTGCGTTGTTTGGTGCCCGGTATCGGCACGATGTCGTTACCCTGCGCCAGCACCCAGGCCAGAGCGAGCTGGCCGGCGGTAACGCCCTTGTCGGCGGCGAATGCTTGTACTTTGTCCACCAACAACAGGTTTTTCGCGAAGTTCTCTCCCTGAAAACGCGGGCTGGAGCGGCGGAAGTCATCGGCGGCAAAGTCGTCCGGGCTTTTCAGGGTCCCGGTCAGAAAACCCCGGCCCAATGGGCTGTAGGGTACGAATGCAATGCCCAGGCGATGGCAGGCTTCAAGGCTGCCGTTTTGTTCCGGGTCGCGGCTCCACAGTGAATATTCGGTTTGCAGCGCGCTGATGGGGTGAACCTTGTGCGCGCGTTCCAGGGTGCTGGCTGAGGCTTCACTCAGGCCCAGGTAACGCACCTTACCCGCCTTGACCAGTTCGGCCATGGCGCCAACCGATTCTTCCACCGGAATCTGCGGATCGATCCGGTGCTGGTAGTAGAGGTCCAGGGTGTCGATGTTCAAGCGCTTCAAGGTGCCTTCGATGGCGCTGCGAATGTATTCCGGGCTGCCGTTAAGGCCTCGTGCATGGGGATCGTTAGGGTCGCGTACAAAACCAAACTTGCTCGCCAGAAACACCTGGTCGCGCTTGCCGTGAATGGCTTTGCCGATCAGTTCTTCGTTGGTATACGGGCCGTACATGTCGGCGGTATCGAGCAGCGTGACCCCCAGCTCAATGGCGCGATGCAGGGTGGCGATGGCTTCCTGGGCATTAGTGCCCGTGGTGTAAAAGTCGGTCATGCCCATGCAGCCAAGACCGATGGCGGACACAATGGGGCCGTTCTTGCCGAGTTGGCGGGTTTGCATGCGTCGCTCCTGCTGGAATAAATGATTGGGCATTGTTGTCCTCGACAGAAAGCTGATAAACCGGGTAAAAACGCTTTCACTATTTGCAAAATCTAAACAATCAACCAAGGCTCATGGATGGACCGTTTCAATGCCATGCGGGTGTTCACGCGTATCGTCGAGCTAGGCGGCTTCGCCAAGGCGGCCGACAGCCTGCACATGCCTCGCGCATCGGTCACGATTCTGATCAAGCAGCTGGAGGCGCACCTGGGTGTGCAGTTATTGCAGCGCACCACGCGCCAGGTCAGCCCAACGCTCGACGGTCAGGCGTACTACCAGCGTTGTGTCAGTCTGTTGGCTGATCTGGACGATACCGAGGCTATTTTCTCTTCTACCCATGCCGCGCCCAAAGGTGTACTGCGCATCGATATCCCCGTGGGGTTCGGTCGGCTGATCGTGATTCCCGCGCTGCCGGAATTCAGCGCTCGCTACCCGCTGATCGAACTGGAAATCGGCATGAGCGACCGCTCCGTGGACCTGATTCGCGAGGGCGTGGATTGTGTGATGCGTGCCGGGCATAGCCTGGATGATTCATTGGTCGCCCGGCCGTTGGCCCGGATGACCCAGGTGACGTGCGCCAGTCGCCAATACCTGGAACGCTACGGTATGCCGCGAACCCTTGAGGACCTGGCGCAGCACAAAGTGGTCGAGTACTTTTCCGCCAGTACCGGCAAGCGTTATGGTCTTGAGTTCATGATCGATGAGCAGGTGCGTGACTTCACCCTGCCCAGGGCGCTGTCGGTCAACAGTGCCGATGGTTATCTGGCGGCCTGCGAAGCGGGGTATGGCCTGGTCCAGATGCCTTACTATCACGTCGTGCAGCAGTTGCGCAGCGGCTCATTGTGCGAAGTGCTCAGCGAGTACCGGCCGCCAGCCCTGCCGTTGATGGCGTTGTATCCGCAACATCGACAACTGTCCCGGCGGGTGAGGGTGTTTGTCGACTGGTTGGTGGAACTGTGTGCACGCGATGATTTGCTGGATAAACTCAATGGTTGAAATATCCCCGTCTTTATCGAAATGTATCTTCAAGCAAAATCAGCGTCTTACGATATAGGTTGCCACGCACTTTCGTGGTTAACTTCCGGCTCTTCCAAAACCCTTCGAACAAGGACTCAGCTCATGGCTACAGTGACTCATAGAGGCAATCCGATCAAAGTCAACGGCGTACTGCCAAGCGTTGGCAGTGCCGCGCCTGCATTTTCGCTGGTGGCCGGTGACCTGGCTGACGTGACGCTGGCGACCTTTGCCGGCAAGCGTAAAGTGCTGAACATCTTCCCAAGCATCGACACCCCGACTTGCGCCACTTCCGTACGCAAGTTCAACGCTCAGGCCAATGACCTGACCAATACCGTCGTGCTGTGCATCTCCGCTGACCTGCCGTTTGCCCAGGCGCGCTTCTGCGGTGCCGAAGGCCTGGAAAACGTGAAGAACCTGTCCACCCTGCGTGGCCGCGAGTTCATCGAGAACTACGGTGTTGCCATCGCTGAAGGTCCACTGACCGGCCTGACGGCTCGTGCGGTTGTGGTACTGGATGAAGACGACAAGGTACTGCACAGCGAACTGGTATCTGAAATCGGTCATGAACCGAACTATGATGCAGTTCTGGCTGTACTGAAGTAATACCCGGCAACACTTGAGCGGCCTGAACCTGTTCAGGCCGTTTTCATTTACGCTTCAATCGTTTAATGAACGTAAGCGCTAAGTAAATAGCCAGTAAAGGCGCTTTGCTTGATGCAGCTTAATGCTTATTGTTCAGCCTCCCGAGAAGCCCACGCGCACAATGGTTGATTTATTCATGCAATCGTCTGGCCCCCGTAATTCCCGTCGCTGGCTGGTTAGCCTTATCGTTCTGCTGGTAATCATTGGCTTGTGCTGGTGGTTGTGGCCTGCATCCAGTGCCACCCATAAAGGCGCGCCTGTGGCCCAGCATCGCGGTGGCGGCGCCGGCGGCGGTGCAAAAGGCCCGATTGCGCGGCCAGGTTTCGGTGGCGCGACCGGGCCGATACCGGTGCGCGTGGCCCCCGTGACCCTGGGTGACTTCCCCATCTACTACAAGGCACTGGGGACAGTAACCGCGCTGAATACCATTAATGTGCGCACGCAAGTGGCGGGGCAGTTGGTCAAACTCAACTTCCAGGAAGGCCAGATGGTCAAGGCCGGTGACGTGCTGGCCCAGATCGACCCGCGCAGTTACCAGATTGCACTGGAGCAGGCCCAGGGCACGCTGTTGCAAAACCAGGCACTGCTCAAGAATGCGCAACTGGATGTGCAGCGTTATCGCGATCTCTTTGCCCAGGACAGTATTGCCAAGCAGACGCTGGACACAGCCGAGTCGTTGGTCAAACAGTACGAGGGCACGATCAAGACCAACCAGGCAGCCATTGGCGACGCCAAGCTCAATCTCGAATTTGCCAGCATCCGCGCGCCGATTTCCGGGCGGGTGGGCTTGAAGCAACTGGACGTGGGTAACCTGCTGGCGGCTAATGACACGACGGCGCTGGTGGTGATCACCCAGACCCAGCCGATCACGGTCAATTTCACCCTGCCGGAAAAACAGCTGTCACAGATCATTTCCCGCTATCGCAGCGGCGACAAGCTGTCTGTGGAGGCGTGGGATCGTGGGGACGTGAAACTGCAGGCCCGAGGCGTGCTCGCCAGCCTCGACAACCAGATCGACGTCACCACCGGCACCTTGAAGTTCAAGGCCAGCTTCGAGAACAAGGATGAGGCGCTGTTCCCTAATCAGTTCGTCAACGTGCGCCTGTTGGCCGACACCCTGAAACACGCAGTGCTGGTGCCCTCGGCGTCTGTGCAGTTCGGCACCAACGGCACCTTCGTCTACGTGATGGACGGCGACAACAAGGTCAAGATCCGTCAGCTGAAAGTCGGCCCGAGCGATGAGCAGTCAACCGTGGTCACCGAAGGCCTTGCCGACGGCGATCGTGTGGTGCTGGAAGGCACCGACCGCCTGCGTGACGGCAGCACCGTTGAGGTGGTCAACGACAGCAAGGACGTCCCTGTTTCCCCGGGCGGCCAGTTGCAGGGCCAGCCAGCCAAGCAGGAAGGTGAACCCGCTGCGTCCACCAAGGCGCACAAGGCGGGCAAAGGCAACGTATGAACATCTCCCGGCTGTTCATCCTGCGCCCGGTAGCCACGACCCTTAGCATGCTGGCGATTGTGCTGGCCGGTTTGATTGCCTACACCTTGCTGCCGGTTTCGGCCCTGCCGCAAGTGGATTACCCGACGATTCGGGTCATGACGCTGTACCCGGGCGCTAGCCCACAGGTAATGACCAGCGCCGTGACCGCACCGCTGGAGCGCCAGTTCGGCCAGATGCCGGGCCTGAGCCAGATGGCCTCCACCAGTTCCGGGGGCGCGTCGGTGATTACCCTGCGCTTTAGCCTTGACCTGAACATGGACGTGGCCGAGCAGGAAGTGCAGGCGGCTATCAATGGCGCCACCAACCTGCTGCCCACGGACCTGCCTGCGCCACCGGTTTACAACAAGGTCAACCCGGCGGATACCCCGGTGCTGACCCTGGCCATCACCTCCAAGACCATGTTGTTGCCCAAGCTCAACGATCTGGTCGATACGCGCATGGCGCAAAAGATTTCCCAGATCAGCGGCGTCGGCATGGTCAGCATTGCCGGTGGCCAGCGTCAGGCGGTGCGGATCAAGGTCAACCCTGACGCACTGGCGGCCAACAACCTGAACCTGGCGGATGTGCGCACCTTGATTGGCGCGTCCAACGTCAACCAGCCCAAAGGTAACTTCGATGGGCCGACGCGGGTCTCGATGCTCGATGCCAATGACCAGCTGACCTCTCCTGAAGACTACGCAAACCTGATTCTGGCCTACTCCAACGGGGCCCCTTTGCGCCTGAAGGATGTGGCGCAGATCGTCGACGGAGCGGAAAACGACCGTCTCGCCGCCTGGGCCAACGAAAACCAGGCGGTGCTCCTCAACATCCAGCGCCAGCCCGGCGCCAACGTGATCGAGGTGGTTGACCGGATCAAGGCCTTGCTGCCGAGCATTACCGACAACCTGCCTGCGGGGCTGGACGTGACGGTTCTCACCGACCGGACCCAGACCATTCGCGCCTCGGTCACCGACGTCAAGCATGAGCTGCTGATCGCCATCGTGCTGGTGGTCCTGGTGACCTTCCTGTTCCTGCGCCGTTTCAGCGCGACGATCATCCCGTCGATTGCCGTGCCGTTGTCGCTGGTCGGAACCTTTGGCGTCATGTACCTGGCCGGGTTCTCGGTCAACAACCTGACCCTGATGGCCATGACCATCGCCACGGGTTTTGTGGTGGATGACGCCATCGTGATGCTGGAGAACATTTCCCGGCACATTGAAGAGGGCGAGACGCCGTTGATGGCCGCGCTCAAGGGCGCGAAGCAGATCGGCTTTACCTTGGTGTCGCTGACAATCTCGCTCATTGCGGTGTTGATCCCGTTACTGTTTATGGCCGATGTGGTGGGCCGCTTGTTCCGTGAGTTCGCCATCACCCTGGCGGTGGCCATCCTGATTTCCCTGGTCGTGTCCCTGACTCTGACGCCCATGATGTGCGCGCGCTTGCTCAAGCGTGAGCCTAAGGAAGACGAACAGGGCCGTTTCTACCGGGCCAGTGGTGCCTGGATCGATTGGCTGATCGAAGCCTACGGCCGCAAGTTGCGCTGGGTGCTCAAGCACCAGCCTCTGACCTTGCTGGTGGCAATTGCCACGCTCGGGCTGACTGTTTTCCTGTACATCATCGTGCCCAAGGGTTTCTTTCCGGTGCAGGACACTGGCGTGATCCAGGGGATTTCCGAAGCGCCGCAATCGGTGTCGTTCACCGCGATGAGCGAGCGCCAGCAGGCGTTGGCGAAAATCATCCTGCAGGACCCCGCCGTGGCCAGCCTGTCGTCCTACATTGGTGTCGATGGCGACAATGCGACCTTGAACAGCGGGCGCATGCTGATCAACCTCAAGCCCCACAATGAGCGCGACCTTACCGCGAGCCAGGTCATCCAGCGTCTGCAGCCCCAGGTGGATCAGCAGGCGGATATTCGCTTGTTCATGCAGCCGGTCCAGGACCTTACCATCGAGGACCGGGTCAGCCGTACCCAGTACCAGTTCAGCATGTCCTCGCCGGACGCCAACCTGCTCAGCGAGTGGAGCGGCAAGCTGACCGATGCCCTGAGCCAGCGTCCCGAGCTGACGGATGTCACCAGCGATTTGCAGGACAAGGGCTTGCAGGTTTACCTGCTGATTGATCGCGACGCGGCCAGTCGCCTGGGTGTTTCCGTGGCGAATATTACCGACGCGCTGTATGACGCCTTTGGCCAGCGCCAGATCTCCACCATCTACACCCAGGCCAGTCAGTACCGCGTGGTGTTGCAGGCCGCCGATGCCAATAACATCGGCCCGGCAGCCCTGGAGCAGATTCACGTCAAGACCACGGCGGGCTCACAGGTCAAGCTCTCGAGCCTGGCCCATGTGGAGCAACGTCAGGCACAACTGGCCATTGCCCACATCGGTCAGTTCCCGGCAGTGATGATGTCCTTTAACCTGGCGCCCGGCGTTGCCCTGGGCAAAGCGGTGGAGGTCATCGATCAGGTGCAGAAGGACATCGGCATGCCGATTGGCGTGCAGACCCAGTTTCAGGGGGCTGCCGAGGCCTTCCAGGCGTCGCTGTCGAGCACCTTGCTGCTGATCCTGGCGGCGGTGGTGACCATGTACATCGTGTTGGGCGTGCTGTACGAAAGTTACATCCACCCGATCACGATCCTGTCGACCTTGCCGTCTGCGGCGGTCGGCGCGTTGCTGGCCCTGTTGCTCAGCGGCAATGACCTGGGAATGATCGCCATCATCGGCATCATTCTGTTGATCGGTATCGTCAAGAAGAACGCGATCATGATGATCGACTTCGCCCTGGATGCCGAACGCAACCGTGGTATCGACCCCGAGACGGCGATCTTTGAAGCGGCGCTGCTGCGTTTCCGGCCGATTCTCATGACCACGCTGGCAGCGCTGTTCGGTGCCGTGCCGTTGATGCTGGCCAGTGGTTCCGGCGCAGAGCTGCGTCAGCCGCTGGGTCTGGTGATGGTTGGGGGGCTGATGCTGAGCCAGATCCTGACGCTGTTCACCACGCCGGTCATCTACCTGTACTTCGACCGCCTGGGTCGGCGCTGGGGGCGCAAGCCCGCTGAGCCTGCGGATATGGAACAGGCCCAAGCATGAACCTGTCCGGACCTTTCATCCGTCGCCCGGTAGCGACCATGCTGCTGAGCCTGGCAATCATGCTGCTGGGCGGTGTCAGCTTCGGTTTGCTGCCGGTGTCGCCACTGCCAAACATGGACTTCCCGGTGATCGTGGTATCGGCCAGCCTCGCAGGTGCCAGCCCCGAAGTCATGGCCTCTACCGTTGCGACGCCGCTTGAGCGTTCGCTGGGCACCATCGCGGGCATCAACACCATGAGCAGCCGCTCGAGCCAGGGCTCGACACGGGTCATTCTGCAATTCGACATGGGCCGGGACATCAACGGCGCGGCACGGGAGGTGCAGGCCGCGATCAACGCCTCGCGCAACCTGTTGCCCAGTGGTATGCGCAGCATGCCGACCTACAAGAAGGTCAACCCGTCCCAGGCGCCGATCATGGTGCTGTCGCTGACCTCCGATGTGCTGGAAAAAGGCCAGCTGTACGACCTGGCTTCCACCATCCTGTCCCAGAGCCTGTCCCAGGTCAGTGGGGTCGGTGAAGTGCAGATCGGTGGCAGCTCGTTGCCTGCTGTCAGGGTCGAGCTCGAACCGAAGATGCTTGACCAGTACGGTGTGTCCCTGGACGAGGTGCGCACCACCATTACCGGTGCCAACGTTCGCCGCCCGAAAGGCTTCATCGAAGACGCCCAGAACAGCTGGCAGGTGCAGGCCAACGACCAGTTGGAGAAAGCCAAGGATTACGAGCCGCTGATCCTGCACTACGCCAATGGTGCGGCCTTGCGCCTCAAGGACGTGGCTAAAGTCAGCGATGCCGTGGAAGACCGTTACAACAGCGGTTTCTTCAACGACAAGGCCGCCGTGCTGCTGGTGATCAACCGTCAGGCGGGTGCCAACATCATCGAGACGGTGGCGCAGATCAAGGCGCAACTTCCTGCCCTGCGGTCGCTGTTGCCCGGCAGCGTCAACCTGGAACTGGCCATGGACCGCTCCCCGGTGATCAAGGCCACCCTGCACGAAGCGGAGATGACCCTGCTGATTGCGGTGGGGCTGGTGATCCTGGTGGTGTTCCTGTTCCTGGGCAACTTCCGTGCATCATTGATCCCGACCCTTGCGGTGCCTGTCTCGCTGGTGGGGACGTTCGCGATCATGTACCTGTTCGGGTTTTCCCTGAACAACCTGTCGCTGATGGCGTTGATCCTGGCTACGGGGCTGGTGGTGGACGATGCCATCGTGGTGCTGGAAAACATCTCCCGGCATATCGACGAGGGTGTCCCACCGATGCAGGCCGCCTATCTGGGCGCGAAGGAGGTGGGCTTCACCTTGCTGGCGATGAACATGTCGCTGGTGGTGGTGTTCCTCTCGATCCTGTTCATGGGCGGGCTGGTAGAAATGCTGTTCCGCGAGTTCTCCATCACCTTGTCCGCATCCATCCTGGTGTCGCTGGTGGTGTCCCTGACACTGACCCCGATGCTGTGTGCCCGTTGGCTCAAGCCCCATGATCCGACCCAGGAAAACCGCCTGCAGCGCTGGAGCCGTAGCGTCAACGACCGCATGGTGGTGATCTACGACCGCAGCCTGGGCTGGGCGCTGCGTCATCGTCGTCTGACCCTGTTGAGTCTGCTGGTGACCGTGGGCGTCAACGTGGCTTTGTACATCGAGGTGCCCAAGACCTTTCTACCGCAGCAGGATACCGGTCAGTTGATTGGTTATGTGCGCGGTGACGACGGTCTGTCGTTCTCGGTGATGCAGCCGAAAATGGACACCTTCCGCACCGCGCTGCTGGCTGACCCTGCGGTCGATACCGTTGCGGGCTTCATCGGTGGCAACAACGGCACCAACAACGCAGTCATGATCGTGCGCCTCAAACCGATCCAGCAGCGCAAGCTGGGGGCCGACAAGGTCATCGAGCGTATTCGCAAGGAAATGCCACCGGTGGCGGGGGCGCGCCTGTTCCTTATGGCTGACCAGGACCTGCAACTGGGGGGTGGTCGAGAGCAGACCACCTCGCAGTTCCAGTACATCCTGCAAAGTGGCGACCTTGAAAGCCTGCGCCTGTGGTTCCCGAAAGTGCTGGATGCGCTCAAGGCGTTGCCGGAACTGACGGCCATCGACGGGCGTGAAGGGCGCGGTGCTCCGCAAGTCACGTTGATCGTCGACCGTGACACTGCCAAGCGCCTTGGTATCGACATGAACATGGTCACGGCGGTGTTGAACAACGCCTACAGCCAGCGGCAGGTGTCGACCATTTATGAAGCCCTGAACCAGTATGAAGTGGTCATGGAGGTCAATCCCAAGTATGCCCAGGACCCGGTGACGCTGGATCAGGTGCAGGTGATCACGGCCACCGGCGCGCGGGTGCCGCTGTCGGCCATCGCGCACTACGAAAACAGCTTGCAGGATGACCGGGTAACCCACGAAGGGCAGTTCGCTTCCGAAGACATTTCCTTCGACCTGGCTGAAGGGGTCACCATCGATCAGGCGTCGGCGGCCATTGAGCGGGCGGTTGCCAAGGTGGGCTTGCCCGAAGACGTGATTGCCAAGATGGCAGGTACCGCCGATGCGTTCGCGGCCACCAAGAAAACCCAACCGTTCATGATCCTCGGGGCGCTGGTAGCGGTGTATCTGGTGCTTGGGGTGCTTTATGAAAGCTATATCCACCCGCTTACGATTCTCTCGACCCTGCCTTCTGCCGGTGTGGGGGCACTGTTGAGCATCTATGCGTTTGGCGGCGAGTTCAGCCTGATCTCGCTGCTGGGGTTGTTCCTGTTGATCGGGGTGGTGAAGAAAAACGCCATTCTGATGATCGACCTGGCGCTGCAACTGGAGCGCGAGAAGGGCATGACACCGCTGGAATCGATCCGCAGCGCTTGCCTGCAACGCCTGCGGCCGATCCTGATGACCACGCTGGCGGCCATCCTGGGCGCCTTGCCGTTGCTGCTCAGCAGCGCCGACGGCGCGGAAATGCGTCGGCCCCTGGGCCTGACCATTATTGGTGGCCTGGTGTTCAGCCAGATACTGACTCTTTACACCACTCCGGTGGTTTACCTTTATCTCGACCGTATGCGTCATCGCGTCAATAAATGGCGCGGTGTACGCACGGATGCTGCTTTGGAAACTCCGCTATGACCGACCGCATGCCAATCGAACTCGCCAAACAGCGGCCTGCATGCTTGCCCGGTACGGGGCTTCGTGCCGGGTTCTGTGTGAGTGCCCTCGCATTGCTGCTGAGCGCTTGCGCGGTGGGGCCGGATTATCACAAGCCGGAAATGAATACGCCGGCGCAGTTCAAACAGGCCGAAGGCTGGACTCAGGCGGCCCCCAGCGATGCGCTCAAGCGTGGCGCATGGTGGGAACTGTATGGCGATGCGCAACTGAACGGGTTGGTGGAAAAACTCAATACCTCCAACCAGACCGTCGCTCAGTACGAGGCGCAGTACCGGCAGGCCCGTGCCCTGGTGAAAGGTTCTCGCAGCTCGTTGTTCCCCACCGTTGGCATCACGGCAGGCAAGACCCGCTCCAGCCAGGGTTCGGGCAGCAGCAACTCGAGCCTGACCAGTTTCAACAGCGGTATCCGTGATACCTATAACACCCAGCTGAATGTCAGTTGGGAAGCCGATATCTGGGGCAAGGTACGTCGCGGGCTGGAAGCCGACACCGGCAGTGCCCAGGCGAGCCTCGCCGACCTGGCTTCGATGCAATTGAGCCTGCAATCGGAACTGGTGCAGAACTATCTGCAACTGCGGGTGATCGACGAGCAAAAGCGCCTGCTGGAAGCCACCGTCGACACTTATCAGCGTTCACTGACCTTGACCCAGAACCAGTACCGCGCCGGTGTTTCGGGGCGGGATGCGATTGCTCAGGCCCAGACCCAGCTGAAAAGCGCCCAGGCCGACCTGATCGACCTGATCTGGCAGCGTGCCCAGTTTGAAAACGCCATTGCCGTGCTGATGGGTCAGGCGCCCGCAGATTTCAATCTGCCAGCCACTACGAAGATCCCGGCATTACCCCAGATCCCGCTGGAACTGCCGTCGCAACTGTTGGAGCGGCGCCCTGACATCGCCGCCGCCGAGCGCTCGGTCATGGCGGCCAATGCCAACATCGGCGTGGCCAAGGCGGCCTATTACCCTGATCTGACGTTGAGCATGAACGGCGGCTACAGCAGCAGTACCTTCGCCAACTGGATCAGTCTGCCGAACCGCTTCTGGTCGGTGGGCCCACAACTGGCGACCACGCTGTTCGACGCGGGCAAGCGCTCGTCGGAAGTGGATCGCACGGAGGCCGTCTACGACCAGACCGTGGCCCAGTACCGGCAAACGGTGCTCAACGGTTTTCAGGAGGTCGAGAACTACCTGGCGCAGTTGAAGGTTTATAAGGACGAGGCCGCCGTGCGTGCCGAAGCCCTGGACGCTGCGCGTGAGTCGTTGCGCCTGACCAGCAACCAGTACAAGGCCGGCTTGATCGGTTACCTGGATGTGGTCACGGTCCAGACCACTGCCTTGACCAATGAGCGCAGCGTGCTGACCCTGCTGCAAAGCCGCCTGATCGCCAGCGTGCAACTTATCGCCGCCCTGGGCGGTGGTTGGGATGCGCAGAGCGGGTTGGTGCTCAAGGATTGAGCGCCGTTTGATTCGGTTCGTCAGTTTCACCGCCGGACCTGTAGGAGCCAACTTGTTGGCGAAAGGTTTGATGCGGTGTGTCAGAAGCATCGCTTCGCGAACAAGTTCGCTCCTACAGGGGATCTGTGTACGCTGCTGGGTCGGTTTGAATCCACCATTTTTCCGCAGGCCTTGACGACAAAGGCCTGCAGCGCTTCATCCACTTCAGTACAATCTCCGACTTTTTCATTGGGCCTCGGGGCGTTCGCCTGCCCAGGTTGCGGGTTGTCTCATGTTGATTGGTAGCTACAGCTCTTCGCTGGTCCTGATGTCCATACTGGTGGCGATCCTCGCTTCGTACACCGCTCTGGACCTTGTCGGGCGCATCGCCACGGCCCATGGTCGTGCCCGTTATGTCTGGATGGGCGGCGGTGCGCTGGCCATGGGGGTTGGCGTCTGGTCGATGCACTTCATCGGCATGCTGGCGTTCCGGCTGCCCATCGAACTGGGTTTTGATCTGTCGATTACGCTGCTGTCATTGCTGATCGCGATCCTGTCATCCGGGTTTGCCCTGTGGTTGGTAAGCCAGGCACGGTTGCCGGTGTTGCAGTTGAGCCTGGGCGCCTTGTTCATGGGAGCAGGGATCAGCGCCATGCATTACACCGGCATGGCGGCCTTGTTGATGCACCCTGGTATCACCTATGACCCCGGTCTGTTTGCCGCCTCGCTGGTCATTGCCATCAGTGCATCGGCTGCAGCGCTGTGGATCGCCTTTCGCCTGCGCCAGCAAACCCCCTATGTGCGTCTGGCGCGGGCAGGGGCTGCGGTGATCATGGGCATTGCCATCGTCGGTATGCACTACACCGGCATGGCCGCCGCTACCTTTGCCGATGGCAGCTACTGTGGCGCGTTGAGCGATGGCATCAAGACCGATGGCCTGGACAAGCTGGTGCTGATCACCAGCCTCGCGGTGCTGTGTATCACGCTGCTGACCTCGATTCTGGACGCCCGCATGGAGGCGCGCACCGCCGAGCTGTCCAGTTCGTTGGCACAGGCCAATCAAGAGCTGACGCAACTCGCCCTGCACGACACCCTGACCGGCTTGCCCAACCGGGTGCTGCTGGCGGACCGCATCGAGCGGGCCATGCATAAGGCCAACGCCCAAGGCAGTTGTTTCGCCCTGATGTTCATGGACCTGGACGGCTTCAAACCGGTCAACGACGCGTTTGGTCACCATGTGGGCGATCAACTGTTGAAAGAGGTTGCGGGCCGTCTGCGGGAAAACTTCCACAGTCAGGACACGCTGGCACGTATTGGCGGCGATGAGTTCGTGCTGCTGGTGGAGCTTAATGACGTTGACGACGTGCCCACCGTGGCGGCCCGTCAGGTGGCGCTGGTTGGCCAGCCGTTCGTGGTGGCCGACCATACGTTGCAAGTGTCGGCGAGCATTGGCATCAGTCTGTATCCGGGTAACGGCCAGACTCAGGAAGAGCTGCTGATGAATGCCGACGCGGCCATGTATCACGCCAAGGGCGCGGGCAAGAACGGCTACAGTTTCTTCGACGTCTCGATGAACACTAACGCCCGCAACCAATTGCAACTGCTTCAGGATTTGCGCACTGCGCTCAAGGAACAGCAGTTTTGCCTGTACTACCAGCCCAAGTTCGACGCCGTCAACGGCCAACCCATTGGTGCCGAAGCCCTGTTGCGCTGGAATCACCCGCAGCAGGGCCTGTTGCTGCCAGACAGCTTCATTGGGCTGGCGGAAAAAACCGGCCTGATTATCGCCATCGGCGACTGGGTGCTTAACGAAGCCTGTCGCCAGATGCACCTCTGGCGAGAGCAGGGCTATACCGACTGGCGCATGGCGGTGAACCTGTCGGCCTTGCAGTTTTGTCACACGGGCCTTGTCGCCAGTGTTGCCAGGGCATTGGCCTTGCATGAGCTGCCTGCCAATAACCTGACCCTGGAAATCACCGAAACCACGGCCATGAGTGATGCCGACGTCAGCATGACCGTGCTGCAGCAGTTGTCAGAGCTGGGCGTCGATTTGTCCATCGACGATTTTGGCACCGGTTATTCCAGCTTGATGTACCTCAAGCGCCTGCCCGCCAACGAATTGAAGATCGACCGCGGTTTCGTCCGGGATCTGGAACATGACAGCGACGACGCTGCCATCGTGTCTGCCATCGTCGCCCTCGGCCAGGCCCTGAACCTGCGGATCGTCGCCGAAGGTGTCGAAACCAACATGCAACAGAGTTTCCTGACCACGCTAGGGTGCGATTCCCTGCAGGGCTTTTTGCTTGGGCATCCGCTGCCGGCGGAGCGGTTCATGGCCGATATCCACGCCGCCAGAGACAAACTGACGGTGGCCGTGCAGGAGTGATTTTCGCCTGCCGATGGTGCTGAAGGCGCAACGCTGGCAGGATTGATAGCCACTAGTGGTTCAAATCATGTTTTTGGTAGGGCGTGAGAACAGCTTATGGAAAAAATTCTCCTCATCACCGGCGGGTCCCGAGGGATCGGCGCTGCCACGGCATTGCTCGCTGCGCAGCAGGGCTACCGGATCTGTATCAATTACCTGAACGATCATCAGGCCGCCGAGAAGGTGTGCAATCAGGTGCGCGCTCTGGGTGCACAGGCGATTGCGATACAGGCCGATGTGAGCAACGAAGACGAGATCATCCGGCTGTTCGCCAGGATCGACGCGGAACTGGGGCCGGTCACATCGCTGGTCAACAATGCCGGGACCATCGCGCAAGCGTGTCGGGTCGAGGACATGTCTGAGTTTCGCATGCTCAAGATCATGATGACCAACGTGGTGGGGCCGATGCTGTGCTCCAAACATGCGTTGCTGCGCATGTCGCCACGCCACGGCGGCAAGGGCGGCACTATCGTCAACGTCTCGTCGGTAGCGGCGCGGCTTGGGTCGCCGGGGGAATACGTTGACTATGCGGCGTCAAAGGGCGCTCTGGACACCTTCACCATCGGCCTGGCCCGGGAAGTGGCGGGCGAGGGCATCCGTGTCAATGCAGTGCGTCCTGGCTACATCTTTACCGAGTTTCATGCCCTGAGCGGCGACCCGGAGCGGGTCAGCAAGCTGGAGCCGGGGATTCCCATGGGGCGCGGTGGCGTTGCCGAGGAAGTGGCGGAGGCCATCGTCTGGCTGCTGTCGCAGAAGGCGTCGTACGCGACCGGCACCTTCATCGATCTGGGCGGCGGTCGCTGATCAGCTGTCAGTCAGCAGCAACGAGCGAACGATTTTCCCCAGGGTCTCCATGGCCTTTTCGGTGACAGGGGTCCATGGGCTGCCGTAGTTCAGGCGAATGCAGTTGCGAAAACGTCGGGTCGGGGAAAATATCGGCCCCGGCGCAATACTGATGCCCTGGGCCAGGGCCATCTTGAACAGCTTGAGTGAATCCACTTGTTCCGGCAGCTCCAGCCACAGGAAGTAACCGCCTGTTGGCTGGCTCACTCTGGTCTGGGGCGGGAAGTAGCGGGTGACAGCTGCGAGCATTTCCCGTTGCTGGTCTTCCAGGGCATAGCGCAGCTTGCGCAGATGCCGGTCGTAGCCGCCGTGTTGCAGGTAGTCGGCAATCGCGGCCTGTGCAGGCATCGAGGCGCACAGCGAGGTCATCAGCTTCAGGCGTTCTATTTTCTGCGCGTAGCGCCCCGCGGCCACCCAGCCGATGCGATAGCCCGGTGCCAGGCTCTTGGCAAATGAACCGCAATGCATGACCAGCCCTTCGGTATCGAAGGCCTTGGCCGGTTTCGGTGCGTTCTGACCGTAATACAGTTCGGCGTAGACATCGTCTTCGATCAGCGGCACCTGGTGTTCGCGCAGCAGTTCCACCAGCGCTTGTTTGCGAGACTCCGGGACGACGGCTCCGGTGGGGTTCTGGAACGTGGTCATGCACCAGCAGGCTTTGACGGGATGATGTTCCAGGGTCTGGGTCAGCACTTTCAGGTCGATGCCATCCCGAGGGTGCACCGGGATTTCCACGGCCTTGAGTTTCAGGCGCTCCAGCACCTGCAGGCACGCATAGAACGCCGGGGCTTCGATGGCCACCAGATCACCGGGTTCGGTTACCGCTTGCAGGCACAGGTTCAAGGCCTCCAGTGCGCCACTGGTGATCAGCAGCTCCTCCATCGGCAGCATCAAACCGCCGACCATATAGCGCAGGGCGATCTGGCGGCGCAGTTGCGGGTTGCCCGGCGACATGTCCGTCACCACCATGCGCGGGTCCATTTGTCGGCTGGCACTGGCCAGGGAACGGGATAGGCGCTGCAGCGGAAATAGCGTCGGGCTGGGAAAAGCCGAGCCGAAAGGGACCGTTTGCGGATCCTTGATGGAGTCCAGTACTGAAAACACCAGTTCGCTGACATCCACTTCGGTGGACTCGTTGACCCGTGCATTGTCGTCCGGGTTCAGCAGCGCGTCGCTGGCCGGTTCAATGGCGGGATGGGTGTTCACGAAACTGTAATTGACGAAATACCCGGAGCGCGGACGGGCGCGAATCATGCCGCGTCGCTCAAGCAGGTAGTACGCCTGGAACACCGTGGAAGGGCTGATGCCATGTGTCTGGCTGGCATAGCGCACTGAAGGCACCCGCTGGCCGGGGGCCAATACGCCGGTGCGGATCAGCTCGGCGATGTCATCGGCAAATTTCTCGTAGCGCTTCATCGTGGCTCGCTGGGTCGGACAACTACCTTTTCGGTTCGCAACTATGCGCGCTCATCTGTATTCGGAACAGTGGCAGGTTGCTGAATAAAAACCAGATCAGAGGGTGAAGGCTGTTGGAGCGAGGCTTGCCCGCGAAGTGGGAGGGTCAGGCACCCTTAGTGTTTGCAGGTCTGACGCCTTCGCGGGCAAGCCTCGCTCCAACGGATGAGTCAAATCACCGAAGAAGACCCCGTATCGTCTTTCTCCAGGGTGTGGTGACGCTTGTCCTGTGCGCCGCCTACGGTCAAGGCATCGGCCTCAGCTTCGGTAATGGGCACGGTCTGTCCATCGATCAGGGCTTCGGACATGTGGGTGGTGTCGTTGGTGGTGATCACGACTTCACTGACCACGCTGCTGTACTGCACATCATTGACCAGCGCCGTGCAGTGTTGGTTGTTGTTATCGAATTCCAGTGGCATGGGGATGCTCCTTGTATGGGCCATCTAAAATTACGACCCCCACACCCGACCAACGTTCTGCCCGCTTGCCAAGCGGATGCCCGACGCACTCCGGTGCCCTGACGCTGTCCACTCTTGAGGCAATGGACAGAAAGGGAATGATCATGAATGCATGGTGGCAAGAGGTTGGGGAGACTCTTCAATCCGAGTTTTCTGATATTACCGATGCATCCCAGCTGACGCGGGTGACGGTGAGGCTATTGATCGCCGCGGTGCTGGGCGCCATTCTGGGTTTTGAGCGCGAGCACAAGGGCAAGGCCGCCGGGGTGCGCACCCATATGCTGGTGTCGATAGGTGCAGCGTTGTTTGTGCTGGTGCCGAGCATGGCCGGTGCCGACAGCGCGGCGCTCAGTCGAGTGGTGCAGGGGATTGTCGCAGGGATCGGTTTTCTGGGTGCGGGCACCATTCTCAAGGGGCGCGAGGCCGATACCGTCCATGTCAAAGGCCTGACCACGGCGGCCGGGCTATGGATGACCGCAGCCATTGGCATTGCCGCAGGGATGGGGCGCGAAGCAACGGCGGTGTTGAGTACCTTGCTTGCCCTGGGCGTCTTGAGTCTGATGCCTTACATCGTCGACAAGGTCGACCCGCCGGACGATAAGCAAGGCGGGTCGCAAAAGCCCTGAATCGCATCACTCGGGAAAATCATCCCCCAGGATCGCAGGCGGCTCTTCATTGGGCGGGTCACCCACGGGGCCGGGAATCACCGGCGGCAGGGTGGGTGGCGGCTCTTTTTCGGGCTCTGGCACGGGCAGTGCAGGATCATCGATGTTCGGGTCCGGTGCTTCTGGCGGGATAGGAATATTCATCGGCTTCACCTCCTGGCAGTGATGTGCGTGTTGCACCCAGGGTTGGACAGCCCGGGGACGTGAATGACTTCAGCTGATTTTCAGGCGAGGTCTACGCTTGAGGTCGTGTCGGCTGTCTGGCCGTCAAACCCGTTTGAACTTTTCCCGCCGGCCACCGCTCGGAAACTATGCGGCTTGCCAGGCGAGTCAGTTCAGACATGGCGCCGTTCTAGTGCTGTTGTCCTGCCGGCTCAGGCGGGCACAACTTGACCTTTACTGCATGGAAGCACAGGAGCGTCCCTGGGGCGTGAGGAGTGATGCTCGATGAATGTGACCGCCAACCAGCCGTATGGCCCGGATTCCCTGGCCACCGATGTTCCACACCCGACCCCTCCATTGTCCTTGACCCAGGCCCTTCAGTTACCGCGCATCGTGATCGAAGACACGCTGCCAGTAATCGAGGGCGGCCTGTTTGCGGCCAAGGGTGTCATTGGTCATCCCGTCACGGTGACCAGCAAGGTCTACGCCGACGGGCATGAAAAACTGGCGGTCCATATCCGCTGGCGCTCGGCCGATGAGGATGAGTGGCACAGCGCGCCCATGCAGGAGTTGGGTAATGACAGCTGGACCGGACAGTTCACCCCGGATTCAGTCAGCCGTTATGTGTTCCGTCTGGAGGCCTGGATCGACCAGTTCGCCAGTTACCGCTACGAGCTGGACAAGAAATTCGGTGCGGGCGTGTCGATCGACCTGGAGCTGGAAGAGGGCCGGCTGCACCTGCTGCACGCCGCCGAGCGCAGCCATGATCCGCTTCGCCAGCAGATTCATACGGTGCTCGAAACGCTGACGGGCGACAGTGAAGCCAAAGTCGAAGTGCTCCTGAACAGCGAAACCTCAGGGTTGATGGCCCAGGCCGACAACCATGCCTACCTGAGCCGTAGCGTCGAGTACCCGTTGGATGTGGAGCGTGAGCTGGCCCAGTTCGCCAGCTGGTACGAGTTGTTTCCGCGCTCGATCACCGATGATCCTGCGCGTCACGGCACCTTCAACGACGTGCACAGCCGCCTGTCGACGATTCGGGACATGGGTTTCGATGTGCTGTATTTCCCGCCGATCCACCCCATCGGTCGCGCCCATCGCAAAGGCCCCAACAATTCCTTGCAGGCCGGGCCGGATGACCCCGGCAGCCCTTACGCCATCGGTAGTGCCGACGGCGGCCACGAGGCGATTCACCGAGAGTTGGGCAGCCGCGAAGATTTTCGCAACCTGGTGGCGGCTGCCGCAGAGCACGGGCTGGAGATCGCCCTGGATTTCGCGATTCAGTGTTCTCAGGATCACCCCTGGCTCAAGGAACATCCGGGCTGGTTCTCCTGGCGCCCGGACGGCAGCATTCGCTATGCGGAAAACCCGCCGAAGAAATACCAGGACATCGTCAACGTCGACTTCTACGCCCCGGACGCGATCCCGAGCCTGTGGCTGGAGCTGCGGGACGTGGTGCTTGGCTGGGTCGAGGAGGGGGTGAAGATCTTCCGGGTCGATAATCCACACACTAAACCGCTGCCGTTCTGGCAATGGATGATCGCCGACATTCGTGGCCAGTACCCGGAAGTGATGTTTCTCGCCGAGGCCTTTACCAAGCCCGCGATGATGGCGCGTCTGGGCAAGGTCGGCTACTCCCAGAGCTACACCTATTTCACCTGGCGTAACACCAAGGCGGAGCTGTCGGAGTATTTCGCGCAGTTGAACGAGCGGCCCTGGCGCGATTGCTACCGGCCTAATTTCTTCGTCAACACGCCGGACATCAACCCGTACTTCCTGCATGAATCAGGGCGCGCCGGCTTCTTGATCCGCGCGGCGCTGGCGACCATGGGCTCGGGCCTGTGGGGCATGTATTCGGGGTTTGAACTGTGTGAAGCCGCGCCGATACCGGGCAAGGAAGAGTACCTGGACTCCGAGAAATACCAGTTGCGACCTCGCGACTACACGGCACCCGGCAACATCATCCCCGAGATCGCCCAGCTCAACCGCATCCGCCGACAGAACCCTGCGCTGCAAACCCACTTGGGCTTGAAGCTCTACAACGCGTGGAACGACAACATCCTGTATTTCGGCAAGCGCAGTGTCGACGGCAGCAACTTCATCCTGATCGCGGTCAGTCTTGACCCCTTCAACGCCCAGGAGGCGAGTTTTGAACTGCCGCTTTGGGAAATGGGCCTGCCCGACGATGCCGTGACCTCAGGGGAAGACCTGATGACCGGCCATCGCTGGAACTGGTATGGCAAGTACCAGTGGATGCGTATCGATCCTTCTTATCAGCCTTTTGGCATCTGGCGTATTCAGACCACCTGAGTCTACCTGCTCACCATCAGCCAGCTCTGCATCCAGAACTAAATGCACTTAGAACCAGAAGGGAACACGCAATGGCGAAGAAACCCCGGAATGCGGCCTTTATCGATGACCCGCTGTGGTACAAGGACGCAGTCATTTATCAGGTTCACGTTAAGTCTTTTTTTGATTCGAATAACGACGGTATCGGCGACTTTCCCGGCCTGATCGCCAAGCTGGACTACATTGCCGAGCTTGGGGTCAATACCGTCTGGCTGTTGCCCTTCTACCCGTCGCCACGGCGTGATGACGGTTATGACATTGCCGATTATCGCGGGGTGCATTCGGACTACGGCACCATGGCCGACGCGAGGAAATTCATTGCCGAAGCCCACAAGCGCGGGCTGCGGGTCATCACCGAACTGGTCATCAACCACACCTCCGACCAGCACCCCTGGTTCCAGAAGGCCCGTGCGGCCAAGCGTGGTTCCAAGGCGCGGGACTTCTATGTCTGGTCCGACAGTGACCAGAAGTATGACGGCACGCGCATCATCTTCCTGGACACCGAGAAGTCCAACTGGACCTGGGACCCGGTGGCGGGACAGTACTTCTGGCACCGTTTCTATTCCCACCAGCCGGACCTGAACTTTGACAACCCTGCGGTGATGAAGGCGGTGCTGGAGGTCATGCGCTACTGGCTGGACATGGGCATCGACGGCCTGCGGCTGGACGCGATTCCTTACCTGATCGAGCGTGACGGCACCAATAACGAAAACCTGCCAGAGACCCATCAGGTGCTCAAACAGATTCGTGCCGAGATCGACGCCAATTACCCCGACCGCATGCTGCTGGCCGAAGCCAACCAGTGGCCGGAAGACACCCAGCTGTACTTTGGCGACACCAAGGGTAATGACGGTGACGAGTGCCACATGGCGTTCCACTTCCCGTTGATGCCGCGCATGTACATGGCGGTGGCCCAGGAAGACCGTTTTCCGATCACCGATATTCTGCGCCAGACCCCGGAAATCCCTGCCAACTGCCAGTGGGCGATTTTCCTGCGCAACCACGATGAACTGACCCTGGAAATGGTCACCGACCGTGAGCGCGATTACTTGTGGAATTACTACGCCTCGGATCGCCGGGCACGTATCAACCTTGGTATTCGCAGGCGCCTGGCGCCGCTGCTGGAGCGTGATCGTCGTCGCGTGGAATTGCTCAACAGCATGCTGCTGTCGATGCCGGGCACGCCGACCCTGTATTACGGCGACGAAATCGGCATGGGCGACAACATCTATCTGGGGGACCGCGACGGCGTACGTACGCCCATGCAGTGGTCCATCGACCGCAACGGCGGCTTTTCCCGCGCCGATCCGGCCAGCCTGGTTCTGCCGCCGATCATGGACCCGCTCTACGGTTATCAGTCGGTCAACGTCGAAACCCAGAACAACGACCCGCATTCGCTGCTGAACTGGAATCGGCGCATGCTGGCGGTGCGCAAGCAACAGAAAGCCTTCGGGCGTGGCAGCTTGAAAATGCTGTCGCCCAGTAACCGGCGGATCCTGGCGTATATTCGTGAATACACTGGCGCTGACGGCAAGACGGAAACCATCCTGTGTGTGGCCAACGTCTCCAGCGCGGCGCAGGCGGCGGAGCTGGAGTTGTCGAACTTCGCGGGCATGGTGCCCGTAGAGATGCTGGGGGGCGCGGCGTTCCCGCCCATCGGCCAGCTCAATTACCTGCTGACCTTGCCGCCGTATGGCTTCTATTGGTTCCTGCTGGCTTCGGAAAACCAGATGCCAAGCTGGCATGTGGAACCGGCCCAGAGCATGCCGGACTTCCCGACCCTGGTGCTTAAAAAACGCCTGGAAGAGCTGCTGGACGAGCCGCTACGCCACACCATGGAGCAGACTTCGCTGGCGGTCTACTTGCCCAAGCGCCGCTGGTTCGCGGGCAAGGACAAGGCCATCGATAACGTGCACATTGCTTATGCGGTGCGCTTCGGTGACGCGCAGCATCCGGTGCTGCTCAGCGAAATCGAAGTCACGGCGGGTGAGCATCAGGGGCGTTATCAATTACCGTTTGGCTTGCTGGCCGAAGACGACATCAGCAGCGCCTTGCCGCAACAACTGGCCCTGGCCCGTGTGCGCCGTGGGCGCCAGGTGGGGCTGATCACCGATGCCTTTACCCTGGAAACCTTCATCCGTGCTGTGGTGCAAGGCATGCAGGCGCAAACCGTACTGCAAAGCACCGACGGCGAGCTGCGTTTCGAGCAGACCGCTGAAATGACAGTTCTGGGCTTGAACAACGAATCGCCTGTGCGCTACCTCTCGGCCGAGCAGTCCAACAGTTCGGTGGTGGTCGGTGCCAGCCTGGTACTTAAACTGATTCGTCGGGTCAGCACCGGGGTTCACCCCGAGCTGGAAATGGGCGCTTACCTCACCAACGCCGGCTTCAAATACATTTCACCGCTACTGGGTTCGCTAATCCGGGTCGATAACAGTGGGCAACCCACCCTGCTGATGATCGCCCAGGGCTACCTGAGCAATCAGGGCGATGCCTGGGAATGGACCCAGAACAATCTGGAGCGCGCTGTGCGTGACGAGCTGGCCCATGGTCACTCCGATCAGGAACAGCACTACAACGCGTTACTGGAACTGGCGGATTTTTCGGCTTTCCTGGGGCAGCGTCTGGGAGAAATGCACCAGATTCTCGCCGCACCCACGGATAACCCCGACTTTGCCGCCGAACTGACTACTGTCAAGGACAGTCAGGCGTCGGCCAAGAGCGTTTCTGCGCAAGTGGAGCGTGCTTTGCAGTTGCTGGAGCAACACAAATCCAGCCTTGAAACCGCTGACCAGCAGTTGGTCAATGAGCTGCTGAGCAATCGCAAGCAGGTCCTGGCCCATGTCCAGGCGCTGGCCAAACAGTCGGTGGGCGGGCTGCGCATGCGGGTCCATGGCGATTTGCACCTGGGCCAGGTACTGGTGGTCAAGGGCGACGCGTACTTGATCGACTTCGAGGGCGAACCGGCGCGTTCACTGGATGAGCGCCGTGCCAAATACAGTCCGTTCAAAGATGTCAGCGGTGTGTTGCGTTCCTTCGACTACGCTGCGGCCATGGCCGTGCGTAACGCGCAGAGTGTGGACACGTCGCCAGAAGCCGTCGCGGCGCGTGGTCGCGTTGCAGAAACCTATTTGACCCAGGCGCGGGAAGCGTTCGTAGAGGCCTATCGTCTGGCGACGACCGACCTCGCGCATGCCTGGAAAGACGCCAAGGGTGAAAGCGCAGCACTGGCATTGTTCACCCTGGAAAAAGCCGCTTATGAAGTGGTCTACGAAGCCGAGCACCGCCCGAACTGGTTGGCCGTGCCTTTGCAAGGCTTGCGTGGGCTGCTGACCTTGTCCAAGGGAGAATCCTGATGAATGGGCCTGAAAAAAATCGCAGGGGCACCCAGTTTTTGCCCGCTGCCGTGGATATGGATGCGCTGATCCGCGCCGAACACCGTGACCCGTTTTCGATGCTCGGCCCCCACGGTGACGGCGGCAGCGGGCAGATCATTCGTGCCTACCTGCCTGACGCCCTTAGCGTGCGCGTATTGGCCCGAGAGGGAGGCCATGAACTGGGCGCGCTGGAGATGAGCGAAGTCCCGGGCTTTTTCGTGGGGCACTTCGACAACGTGCAGCCGTACCTGTTGAAGATCAACTGGGCCGGGGGGGAACAGATCACCGAAGACCCTTACAGTTTCGGCCAGTTGCTCGGCGAGATGGACCTTTACCTGTTTGCCGAAGGCAACCATCGCGACTTGAGCAGTTGCCTGGGGGCCCAGGTGATGAACGTCGAAGGCATCGACGGTGTGCGTTTTGCTGTCTGGGCGCCCAATGCGCGCCGGGTTTCGGTAGTGGGTGGTTTCAATAACTGGGACGGACGTCGACACCCCATGCGCCTGCGCCATCCTTCGGGCGTGTGGGAAGTGTTTGTGCCCCGGCTGCAGCCCGGCGAGGCTTACAAGTACGAGATCCTGGGTAACCACGGGATTCTGCCTCTCAAGGCCGACCCTGTGGCCCTGGCCACGCAAATGCCGCCGGAGAACGCTTCAGTGGTGGCCGAGCCGTTGCGTTTCGACTGGCAGGACAATGCCTGGATGCAGTCGCGGGGCGACCGGCACGCGGCCAATGCGCCGTTGTCGATCTATGAATTGCACGCCGGCTCCTGGCAACTGGACCACAGCGACGAGTTCGTGGTGCGTCAGTACAACTGGCATGAGCTGGCCGAGCGGTTGATCCCCTACGTCAAGGAACTGGGTTTCACCCACATTGAGCTGATGCCGATTATGGAGCACCCCTTTGGAGGCTCATGGGGCTATCAGCCACTGTCGCAATTTGCGCCGACGGCAAGGTACGGGTCGCCGGCCGATTTCGCCGCCTTCATCAACGCCTGTCACCAGGCCGATATTGGCGTGATCCTCGACTGGGTGCCGGCGCATTTCCCGACCGATACCCATGGCCTGGCGCAGTTCGATGGCACCGCGTTGTATGAGTACGGCAACCCGCAGGAAGGTTTTCACCAGGATTGGGACACCCTGATCTACAACCTGGGCCGTACCGAGGTGCACGGTTTCATGCTGGCGTCGGCGCTGCACTGGCTCAAGCATTTCCACGTCGATGGCCTGCGGGTCGATGCGGTGGCGTCCATGCTGTATCGCGATTACTCACGCAAGGCGGGCGAGTGGGTGCCCAATCGTTTTGGTGGCCGGGAAAACCTGGAAGCCATCGATTTTCTGCGGCACCTCAATGACGTCGTCTCGCTGGAGGCGCCGGGTGCCCTGATGATTGCCGAGGAGTCCACGGCCTGGCCGGGCGTGAGCCAGAGCACGCAGCAGGGTGGCCTGGGGTTTTCCTACAAATGGAACATGGGCTGGATGCACGACACGCTGCACTACATGCAGCAAGACCCGATTCACCGCGCGCACCACCACGGCGAATTGAGTTTCGGCTTGATGTACGCGTGGTCTGAGAAGTTCATCCTGCCGATTTCCCACGATGAAGTGGTGCACGGCAAGCATTCACTGATCGACAAGATGCCGGGCGACCGCTGGCAGAAGTTCGCCAACCTGCGGGCCTACCTGACTTTCATGTGGACCCATCCGGGCAAGAAGCTGCTGTTCATGGGCTGCGAGTTTGGCCAGTGGCGCGAATGGAACCACGATGAACAGCTGGATTGGTACCTGCTGCAGTACGAAGAACACATTGGCGTTAAGAAACTGGTCAGCGACCTGAACCGCATCTACCGGGAAGAGAAAGCCCTGCATGAGCGCGATTGCGAGCCCATGGGCTTTCAATGGCTGATCGGCGATGACGCCACCAACAGCGTCTATGCCTGGCTGCGCTGGAGCAAGGAGGGCGAACCTCTGTTGGTGGTCGCCAACCTGACGCCGGTGCCAAGGGAAGGCTATCGCATCGGGGTGCCGTTCAACGGTGTCTGGAGCGAGTTGCTGAACAGCGATGCGCAGCTGTACGCCGGGTCAAACCTGGGCAATGGTGGGGGTGTGCAGGCCGAGGAAGTGAAAAGCCACGGCATGCCTGCATCGTTGTGGCTGAACTTGCCACCGCTGGCGGTGTTGATTCTCAAACCTCGGGCGGAGTGAGGCCGGGTGGCGATCCACTGTGCTCGCGAATGCAGTGGGTCAGTCACCAGGAATATCTCAGGACTGACGCCTTCGCGAGCAAGCTCGCTCCCACCCGGTTTTGCATTTGTCTGGGATGCTGGAAGGAACACAAACCCATTGTGGGAGCCGAGCTTACTCGCGAATGCGGTGGGTCAGTCACCAGGGTTATCTCAGGACCGACGCCTTCGCGAGCAAGCTCGCTCCCACCCGGTTTTGCATTTGTCTGGGATGCTGGAAGGAACACAAATCCATTGTGGGAGCCGAGCTTGCTCGCGAATACGGTGGGTCAGTCACCAGGGTTATCTCAGGACCGACGCCTTCGCGAGCAAGCTCGCTCCCACCCGGTTTTGCATTTGTCTGGGATGCTGGAAGGAACACAAACCCATTGTGGGAGCCGAGCTTACTCGCGAATGCAGTGGGTCAGTCACCAGGGTTATCTCAGGACCGACGCCTTCGCGAGCAAGCTCGCTCCCACCCGGTTTTGCATTTGTCTGGGATGCTGGAAGGAACACAAATCCATTGTGGGAGCCGAGCTTGCTCGCTCGTGTTGAGTCACCAACTCACCCGCACCCCCAGGTTGCCGCTTATGCCATTCAACTGCTGACCGTCCAGGTTGGTGTCGTAATCGGCGCTCATGTACAGGCTCACTTCGCGGGACACCTTGGCCACCAGCCCTAGGCCCACGTCGGCCGAGGTGGACTTGTGGTCGGTCTTGATGTGGTCGGCGTGATCGAAAGTCACCGTGTCGGAGCCGCCGAAGGTGTGCCACAGGTTGCTACGCAGATAAGGCTCCAGGGGCATGCCGTCGACAATGTAGCGTCCTTTTAACCGCGCGCCGATACGGCCGGTGTTGTAGGCCTGGGAGTCGAAAGATACATCGGAGATCCCGTCGTTCTTGCTGTCCAGGTAAATGTGCTGGTTGATGAACTGTGCCTGGGGTTCGACCACCCAGTGGGTTGATACCTGAACGGGATAGCCCGCTTCCAGTGACAGGCTCACCGCATGCCCGTCGGTGTCGATGCGTACCCCTCGATCAGAGCGGCTGTAACCGTCCAGCCAGGTGCCCATGGCCACGGCATCCACGTACCAGCCGGTGGGGTCGGTCAATGTCCAGTAGAGGCCTGCGCTGTCGCCGTCGATTTTGACCTTGCCGGTCTTATGGTCCTGGAACCCTTCGGCGAACCCTTGCACGTCTCCGTCCAGGCGGCTGTGCCCGACAAAGAACCCGAAGCGCTGTTTGTGGCCATTGCCGAAGGCCGAGGCATAAATATCGTGACCGATCTGATAGCCGGAGAGTGAGGCATCCAGGCTGGGGTCGACCGTGCCTGACCAACCCTGTTTGAAGCTGCTGCCAAACACCCGCGCCCAGCCTGCGGGCACTGCACCGGTTTCGGTTAGCAGACTTTGTTCACCTTGCCGATCATGGAAAGTGCCCAATGCATTGAGGGTCAACACCGCAGCAGCAGGCGGAACGACCGCGTAATTGGGCACTTCCTGGCGATACAACGGTATCGGCGCTGCGCCAGGGACGGCCGCAGGCAGTGCCGGTGTACCAATGGCGGCCACGGGGGCAATGGCGGCGGCTGTGATTACCGGCACTGTCGGCGTGGTGGGTGTTGTCGGGGTTGTTGGCGGTGTCGTGGGTGCAGTGGGCGTTGTTGGCGGTGTCGTGGGCGTCGTCGGTGTCGTCGGAGTGGTGGGTGGCGTTGTGGGTGTGGTCGGCGTAGTGGGTTCCGAAGGCGGTGTCACCGGCGTAGTGGGCGTTACAGGCGCAGCGGCGGGGGCTGGCAAGGCAATGACCGCCGAGCGCAGATACCAGCTGTTCTCTGACCCGGCGGTGACACCTCCTTTGAACAGGTAATACTGATAGGCGCCCACCGACAGCGAGTTCTTCAAGGAAAATGCCGTGTTATCGCTGATTGCCCCATTGCTGGCCTGTACCACCTGAATACCGTTTTGCTGGGTCAAGGCTCCGGTGCCGCCCAGGTTGGTGACGCCGATCTGGGTAGTGCCCGTTAGTGTGCCCTGGGACACCACCAGCTTACCGCTGGGTGAGCTGTCATCACCGAGTACGGAGTTGACCAGCAGTTGCCCGTTGCTACCTGCGTAGTTGCCATTGACCGTAAAGGTATTGTTGGTTGTGCCGCCGCTGGCCAGGTCCAGCGTACCGGCGTTGTTCAGCGTCGCCAGTTTGCCGCTGGTAAAGGGGCTGATGCTGCCAGTCACCGATGTGATGGTGCTGCTGGCATCGACATTAAAAACCCCTGTCCCCGTGCCGCTGTCACCGAGAACGAAATCCCCGGCCATGTCTATGCGCGAGCCATTGGTCAGGTTGACGGTTTCCCAATTGATATAGCGCCCCGGCACCGAGGTGCTGGTGGCATCGAAGGTCAGTTGGTCGTTACCTGGTCCCCCATCGATTTTCGGCGTAGGCCCCAGGATCGACTCATCGAGATTGCGTAGCGTGGCGGTGTCATTGTCTTCGGCCATCAGCACCGCAGACTTGATCGTCCCGCCATTGGCCCAGGTAAACGTATCATTGCCGAAGCTGGCGCGGATCTCGCCATCCACCTCGCCGCCGCTGATGGTGATGCTGTCGTTGCCACCACTGACACTGATGTTCCCGCCAATGGTGCCACCTGAAATGATGATGGTGTCCGTACCAAAGCCGGTTACCAGGTTTCCAATGATCTTGCCCCCGGACATATCAAAGATATTGTTGTCCAGTTTCATATCAACCCGGCCGATGGTGCCACCCGTCATGCGCGCAATATCACCATCTTCGAACGCGCCAACAATCGTACCGCCGCTCATCAGAAAGTTGTCTCGACCATCGCCTTGAGCCAACGACTGTATTGTTCCGCCATTCATGATGAAGCTGTCTATTCCACTGCCTTGCGTCACGGCGCCGGTCACTGTTCCGTTGTTTATCTGAAAGATGTTGGCGCCGGCTCCCATGTTCACGATCCCGACAATTCTGCCGGAGTCCATCAGTATCTGATCGTTGCCTGGGCCAAAGGTTACGCCACCGTTCACGGTGCCACTGCCTTGGGCCGGGAACGTTAGTGTGTTATTACCTTGTAGATCATTCAGCGCAGTTGAAGTGCCACTATCGCAACTAAAGTCATCATTGCCTGGCCCGGGGACCAGCGTACAGGCCGCGTGGCTAGTTGCACTTATGCACATGAGCAATAAAGCCGACAGGGCAAGCAGGTTGCCTGATGGCATAACAGATGGATCACGCTTCGATACGAGCATTATGCTCATGTCAGCCTCCCTGCCTATGTCGCGTCTGGCAAAATAATCAATGATCCGGTTGGTCCTTAATCACGCTTATAACGGTTTAACTGCAGTAACCATTAGTTAGATAGAAGCCACAGGGCATAACGTCAAGGCAGCACCTGACCACCGGTGTCGCTGCGTGGGTCATTGCGGGTTTTAACCTGGCGACTAAAGATGAACTTCCACTGCCAGTGGCAAGTGATCGGAAAGATGGGTCCAGGGCTTGTTGCCAAGGATTTCAGGGCTATGGCTGGCGGCATTGCGCAGATAAATACGGTCAAGTCTGAGCAATGGAAAACGTGCCGGGTACGTCTTGGCCAACTGCCCGCTATGTTGCTCAAACGCTTCATGCAAGTAGAGGCAACGCATCAGTCGTACATTGCCTTGCAACTGCCAATCGTTGAAGTCCCCGGCGATGATGACGGGTGCCTGTTCAGGCAATGACTCCAGCAACTGACACAGCAACTCCAGTTGCAACTGTCGATGACTTTCCAACAGGCTGAGGTGCACGCAGATCGCATGCACTTCATCGTGCCCCGGTACTTGCAGCACGCAATGCAATAGACCCCGACGTTCGGGGCCGGTGATGGACACATCCAGGTTGCGATGGTGCAGGATCGGGTATTTGGAGAGCAGGGCATTGCCATGATGCCCGTCGGGGTAGACCGCGTTGCGGCCGTAGGCGAAGTCGCTCCACATGCTGTCGGCCAGAAACTCATAGTGGGATGTCTGCGGCCAGTCGTGATAGCGCGACGCGTGCCGGTCATGACTGCCGAGCACTTCCTGCAGGAACACCAGGTCGGCACCCGTACTGCGCACGGCTTCGCGTAACTCGGGGAGGATGAAGCGGCGATTGAGTGCCGTAAAGCCTTTGTGGGTGTTGACGGTCAGCACGCGCAAGCGGTGGACTGCCGGGGTTTGGGTCATGTCGACCGTATGAGTGGCCGGGTCAGTGGGGGCGGGTGTCACACCAACGCTCCTTTGCTCAAGGGGTGTGTAGGTGGGACTGACGCGAGCAGTGGCAGTTCATCTTTTCTCTGCCGCCGCCCGCAGGTTCAACGACTCTGGCGGCGTGACAGCAGGACGGTCAGTAACAGGCCGGCCAGCGACAGTAACGCGGCGAAGAAGAAAATCCACGCATAGCCCAGGCCCAATGCAATAGCACCCATCAGCGGGCCGGCGATGGCCAGGGCCAGGTCGAAGAACACCGCATACGCGCCTAGCCCAGCCCCGCGACTGGAGGCTGGCACCTGCTTGATGGCTTCGACGCCCAGGGCGGGGTACACCAGCGACAAGCCCAACCCCGTCAGGCCGGCCCCGACCAGCGCCACGCCGGTATTCGGCGCCAACCAGAGAGCGGCCAAGCCGACGGTTTCCACCGCCATGCAGAAGATGGCCGAGGTAAAGCCACCGAAGCGACTGATGCAGTTGATCAGCAACAGCCGCGACAGGGCGAAACAGATCCCGAACACGGAGAGGCAGTAAGCCGCGCCTTCCCAACCCTGATTGACGTAGAACAGGGTAATGAAAGTGGTCAGTGTGCCGTAGCCAATGGAAGTCAACGTCAGGCTCATGCCGTAGGGCGCGATACGGCCCATGACCGACCAGAACGGCAGGCGTTCGCCACCCACCACCGGCACTGACGGTTTTTTTCGAATCAGCACCAGGGCCATCGATGATGCAATCAGCAGGGAGATACCGATGCTGTTGAACCCCCATGAGTCAATCATCACTACGCCCAGAGGTGCACCGATGGCGATGGCACCATAGGAGGCGATGCCATTCCAGGAGATCGCCCGCGCCGTGTGCTCAGCCCCCACCTGGCCGATGCACCAACTGATGGTGCCTACGCCGATGAGCCCTTGGGAAACCCCCAGAAACAGGCGCGCGACGATCAGGATCGAAAGGCTCAGTACCGGCAGGCTTTGCAGCAGGGTGGCGGCCAGGGTCAGGGCGCCGCTGATCACAATCCCGGACAGGCCGTAAACGATGGCGCGCTTGGTGCCGAGACTGTCGGCCATGCGCCCGGCCATCGGCCGCGTCAACAAGGTCGCCAGGTATTGCGTACCGATGGTCAGGCCCGCGATCAACGCGCTGAAACCCAGTTGGTCGTGGACATAGCCGGGAATGACGGCAATCGGCAGGCCGATGCACAGGAAAGCAACGAAGGTATAGAAAACGATGGAAACGATCTGCAGCGTGACCGCCGTGTTACTCAGTGGCTTGTTGGGTGCAGGCGGAGTGAAGGCGGCAGACATGGGGCTCGTTCGCTGGCGGCGGTGGGAGTGCGCCATGATGGCGCGGGTGAGGTGGAAAAGAAAGCAGGCTAACGAGTTTTGGATTTTTTGGCATGACGTCCTGGGTGAGTGAGCTTGCTCCCGAATGCGGTGCATCAGTCGCCAATGATGTTTCGGGACTGACGCCTTCGCGAGCAAGCTCGGCTCCCACAGGGCCTGTGTCCTGCCGCAAATTCGGGTATCAACCCAAAACCACTGTGGGAGCGAGCTTGCTCGCGAAGGCGGTGGGTCAGTCACTCAGGATGTTTCAGGGCTGATGCCTTCGCGGGCAAGGTGGATCGCCACCCCGGTCGATCCAACAGGGGAATGGCGTGCCCAAAAGCAAAAAGCCCCGTCACAAGGACAGGGCTTTATTTACTGCAGGCGCTTGATCAGAACACTACGCCCTGGCTACGCAGGTAATCGTCATAGGTGCCGCTGAAGTCGACGACGCCGCTTGGGCTCAGCTCGATGATGCGGGTGGCCAGCGAAGATACGAACTCACGGTCGTGGCTGACGAAGATCAGGGTGCCTGGATAGTTTTCCAGCGCCAGGTTCAGCGCTTCGATGGATTCCATGTCCAGGTGGTTGGTCGGTTCGTCCATCACCAGCACGTTCGGCTTTTGCAGGATCAGCTTGCCGAACAGCATACGGCCTTGTTCACCACCAGAAATCACTTTGACCGACTTGAGGATTTCGTCGTTGGAGAACAGCATGCGGCCCAGGGTGCCACGTACCAGTTGCTCGCCGCCCTGAGTCCACTGGCCCATCCAGTCGAACAGGTTGCAGTCGTCTTCGAAGTCGTGGGCGTGGTCCTGGGCGTAGTAGCCCAGCTCTGCCGCATCGGTCCATTTCACGGTGCCCGCGTCCGGGGTCAGTTCGTTGACCAGGGTGCGCAGCAGGGTGGTCTTGCCGATACCGTTCGGCCCGATGATTGCTACGCGTTCGCCTGCTTCCACGGTGAAGCTGAAGTCCTTGAACAGGGGCTTGCCGTCGAAGCCCTTGGCCATGCGCTCGACAATGACCGCCTGACGGTGCAGCTTTTTGGTCTGCTCGAAACGGATGAACGGGCTGACACGGCTCGAAGGCTTGACCTCGGCCAGCTGGATCTTGTCGATCTGCTTGGCGCGGGAAGTGGCCTGCTTGGCTTTCGAGGCGTTGGCCGAGAAGCGGCTGACGAACGATTGCAGTTCCGAAATCTGTGCTTTCTTCTTGGCGTTGTCCGACAGCAGTTGCTCGCGGGACTGGGTCGCCACGGTCATGTACTCGTCGTAGTTGCCCGGGAACAGGCGCAGCTCGCCGTAGTCCAGGTCAGCCATGTGCGTGCACACGCTGTTCAGGAAGTGACGGTCGTGGGAGATGATGATCATCAGGCTGCTGCGCTGAGTCAGGATGTTTTCCAGCCAGCGAATGGTGTTGATGTCCAGGTGGTTGGTCGGTTCGTCGAGCAACAGCACTTCAGGATCGGAGAACAATGCCTGGGCCAGCAACACGCGCAGTTTCCAGCCTGGAGACACTTCGCTCATCGGACCATTGTGCTGCTCGATGCCGATACCCAGGCCCAACAGCAACTCACCGGCGCGGGATTCGGCGGTGTAGCCGTCCATTTCCGCGAACTCGGTTTCCAGCTCCGCAACGGCCATGCCGTCTTCTTCGGTCATTTCCGGCAGCGAATAGATACGATCACGCTCGGCCTTGACCTTCCACAGCTCTTCGTGACCCATGATCACGGTATCGATCACGGTGAATTCTTCGTAGGCGAACTGGTCCTGGCGCAATTTACCCAGACGCACGTTCGGCTCCAGCATCACCTGCCCACCCGAAGGTTCCAGATCGCCGCCGAGGATCTTCATGAAGGTGGATTTACCGCAGCCGTTGGCACCGATAAGGCCGTAACGGTTACCGGCGCCGAACTTGACCGAGACGTTCTCGAACAGGGGTTTGGCGCCGAACTGCATGGTGATGTTTGCTGTGGAGATCAATTACCTTACCTTTCAATAGCTTGGGAGCGACTGGTGAGTGGTGGTTACCGTTTTGGTATCCGTCCGGGGGCATCTTCAGCCCGTCCAGTCAGCGCTTGAGTTGACCCGGCGCGCGCATGCGTCAGCCGCAACAATGACTACGAAGGCCTGTTGCTGACAGATGAAATGCGAGATCCATGCCGAATTTGGCGCGCATTGTCGCATAGGTGGGATGGCAGTTGTATGGCGGGTAGCGGGGGATTTCAAACTGGGCGAGCAGTGGCATTTATGCTGTAACAAATCTGATGTTGGAGCGAGGCTTGCCCGCGAAGCTGACCCCGCGGTTTTTCAGACAGTTCGCGTCGTCGTTCTTCGCGAGCAAGCGCTCCTACAAAGTCACCGTTTTACTTATCAACGACCTTCACCGGCCCATGGTCATCGCAATGATCGCCATGGGGGTGGTGCAGGTGGCCGTTGACCAGGTAGTCGACATGGTCGCCATGGGGCACCGCTTCGTGGCCGCAGCCGTCGCCGTGAACATGGCTGGCCTCGTGGCCGGCGCAGTTATGCTGTGGGGTGCAGGTGTCGGGGTTGGTCTGGTTTACCGCCAGCGTGTGTTCGTCTATATGCCCGTCGTGGGCGTGATGCAGGTGGCCGTCGTGCAGGTAATCCACGTGATCATCATGCTGGATGGCAGTGTGGCCGCAGTTCGGGCCGTGTTGATGATCGTGGTGTTCGTGGTGTGGTTTTGAACAGGTGGTCATGGTTAGAGCCTCTCGGGTGGACTTCAAAAACACTGTCAGGCGCAGTACGCCTTTGACCATAGCGCAAAATTGCAGCGCTGTGGACGCGGATCAGGGTAGCGGTGTCGGATTGATGAATGGTTCGCCCGCCAGCAGTTTGGCGAACATCTGTGGGTTGGCCCATTCGCTTTTCACTTGTTCTGAGAAGCTGATCCGCGACAGTTCGAACTCGCCCATGCGGGGGTTGCTGGCGTCTTCGCGAAAGCATTGGGCGTAACCGGTGTCGGTTTCGTGGGCGATGATCGAGTGCAAGCGCACGTCCTGTTCACCGTTGACCATCTCGGTGTTGCCCAGCACCGCGTCGATGAGGCGGAACAACACCCGGGAAAATTGTTCGGCGCTGGGGGATACCGGCAGGCCGACCCAGCGTTCGGAGAAACGTTTGCATTGGGCAATGTAATCCGGGTCGTCCCCGGTCCAGAAGGTGACGGCGTGGTCGAACGCATCGATGAAATCCCGCACCGTGCCTTTGAGCAGGCCGAAGTCGTACACCATCTGCCCTTGATCGAAGGCGTGGGCTTCGATCAGCACTTCGATCTTGTAGGAGTGCCCATGCAGCGAGCGTGAGCAGCGCCGGGTCGAGCAGCCGCGCACAATGTGCGCGCTCTCGAACTTGAAGACCTTGCGGATCAGCATGGTTGCGCCTCACGCAGTTGATCAGGCGCGCTGGCGTGGTGTTGCAAATACTGACTGGCGTCCTCAAGGCTCATGACACCGAGGTCTTCGCCGCTGCGGCTGCGTATTGCAACCTGGCCTTCGGCCTTTTCCTTGTCGCCGACTACCAGCAGGTATGGCACTTTCTGCACGCTGTGTTCACGAATCTTGTAGCTAATTTTCTCGTTGCGCAGGTCGGCGCTGACTCGCAGGCCTGCTTTCTTGAGCTGGGCCGTCAATTGTTTTGCATAATCGGCCTGGCCTTCGCTGATGTTCAGCACCACCGCTTGTTGCGGGGCCAGCCATGCGGGCAGTGCGCCGCTGTATTGCTCGATAAGGATGCCAATGAAACGTTCCAGGGAGCCGAACAATGCGCGGTGCAGCATGACCGGCCGCTGGCGCTCGCCGCCTTCGCTGATATAGCCAATATCGAAGCGCTCCGGCAGGTTGAGGTCTACCTGCAGGGTGCCGCACTGCCAGTCGCGCCCGATGGCATCGCGCAGCACGAACTCCAGTTTGGGGCCGTAGAACGCGCCTTCGCCGGGGTTGATGTGATGCTCAATGCCCATTTTCTGCAGGGCACCGGACAAGGCGCCTTCCAGGTGATCCCAGGTCTCATCGCTGCCGATGCGATTGGCTGGGCGGGTCGAGAGTTTGACGCTGACGTCGCTGAAACCGAAGTCCTTATAAATGTCGAACACCAGGGCAATGGTGGATTCACATTCGGCCTGCATGTCGGCCGGGGTGCAGAAAATATGCGCGTCATCCTGGGTGAAGTGCCGCACCCGCAAAAGGCCATGCAAGGCGCCCGACGGCTCGTAACGGTGCACCTTGCCGAACTCGGCGATGCGCAGGGGCAGGTCACGGTAGCTTTTCAGGCCGCGCGCGAAGATCGAGACCGCGCCGGGGCAGTTCATGGGTTTGAGAGCGAACACCCGGTCATCTTCGGTTGTGGTGGTGAACATGTGGTCGCGGTAGTTCTGCCAATGGCCAGATAGCTCCCAGAGGCCGCGGTCCATCACGTCAGGCGTGTTCACCTCTATATAGTCGGCCTGATCGTGACGCTGGCGCATGTAGCGGATCAGTTCCTGAAACAGCGTCCAGCCCTTGGCATGCCAGAACACCGAGCCCGGCGCGCACTCGTCGAAATGGAACAGGTCCAGCTGCGTGCCGAGTTTACGGTGATCACGCTTGCCGGCTTCTTCCAGGCGCGTCAGGTAGGCGGCCAGGTCCTTCTTGTTGGCCCAGCAGGTGCCATAAATGCGCTGCAACGGTGCGTTGTTGGCGTCCCCGCGCCAGTAGGCGCCCGCCACCTTGGTCAGTTTGAATGCCAGCAGGAAACCGGTGGAAGGCACGTGGGGGCCGCGACACAGGTCTTCGAAATCCCCCTGGCGATACAGACTCAGGGCTTCACCTTCCGGGATCTCACGAATCAGTTCGGCCTTGTAATGCTCGCCCAACCCTTCAAAGAAGCCGATGGCCTGGTCCCGTGGCAGTTCTCGACGGCTGACCGGATGATCCTCTTCGGCCAGCTGTTGCATGCGCGCTTCGATCAGCAGCAAGTCGTCCGGGGTGAAGGAGCGTTCATAGGCGAAATCGTAGAAGAAACCATCCTCGGTGACCGGGCCAACGGTGACCTGTGCTCCTGGGTACAGTTGCTTGACCGCCATCGCGAGCAAGTGCGCGCAAGAATGACGCAGCACTTCAAGGCCGGCAGGCTCCCGGGTGGTGACGATGCTCAGGGTGGCGTCGTTTTCCAGGATGAACCCGGTGTCCACCAGTTGGCCGTTCACTCGTCCGGCAACTGCGGCTTTGGCCAGGCCCGCACCGATGGAGGCGGCAACGGCATGCACCGACAGCGGTTGTGGGTATTCACGGTGCGAGCCGTCGGGCAGGGTAATACGGATCATCGAGCAGGGTCCTTTTCATCATCGGGCGTTAATACGGATCAGGTGCACGGCTCTGTGGCCGTTGCTGGCAGGTCAGCGTTCAAAAGACAGCGGCAAACCCTGGCAATCGTCCTCCAGCCGCCCGGCGTGCCAGGCCACCTGGCCAGACACGACGGTGGTTGCAACCCGGTGGCGAAATTGATGCTGATAAAACGGCGTCCAGCCACAGCGGCTTAGCACGGGTTGCTCCGCGACGGCTTCGGGCACGCTCAAGGGGCCGATCAGTGCCAGATCAGCCCAATAGCCTTCACGCAGATAACCGCGCTCGGAAACGGCAAACAGTTCGGCAACGTTGTGGCTGGTCTTCTGAACCAGCGTCGCCAGCGGCAGCACGCCATCGGCAACCAGCTCAAACAAGGCGGGCAGGGCATGCTGGACCAGCGGCAGCCCGGACGGAGCGCGCAGGTAAGGCAAGTCCTTCTCGGCGCGGGTGTGGGGTGCGTGGTCGCTGCCAATGACATCGATGCGGTTGCCGAGCAGGGCAAGCCTTAATGCATCCCGGTCAGTCTGGGATTTAATGGCCGGGTTGCACTTGATCAGGTTACCGAGGCGCCCGTAGTCGCGATCATCGAACAGCAGGTGATGCAGGCAGACTTCTGCGGTAATGCGCTTTTGCCCCAACGGTCGATCACTGAACAGGGCCAGTTCCCTGGCGGTTGTGATGTGCAACACGTGCAGGCGGGTGTCATATCGGTTTGCCAACTGGACGGCCAGCGACGATGAGCGGTAGCAGGCTTCTGCGTCGCGGATCAACGGGTGGGCTGAGGCGGGGATGTCGTCGCCATACAGCACCCTGAAATTGGCGGCGTTGATTTCAACGCTTGGGGTGTGTTCGCAATGCGCCAGCAAAATGGTGGGTACCTCGGCGAACAGCCGCTCCAGTACCCGAGGGTCGTCCACCAGCATGTTGCCCGTGGATGCGCCCATGAACACCTTCACACCGGCAACGTCCCGTGGGTCCAGCGCGGCGACGATGTCCAGGTTGTCGTTGCTTACACCGAAGTGAAAACCATAGTTGGCAACCGAATGCTGGGCGGCGCGGCGTTTCTTGTCGTTCAAGGCCTCCACGGTCAAGGTCGCGGGCTGGGTATTGGGCATGTCCATGAAACTGGTGATGCCACCTGCCACTGCCGCACGGGACTCACTGTGCAGGCTGCCTTTTTGCGGGGCGCCGGGCTCACGGAAATGTACCTGGTCGTCGATCATGCCGGGGATCAGCCATTGGCCCGCAGCGTCGATTTCTATCGTGGCGCTGTAGCCCGTGATACTGCTGGCGATTTTCTCGATGCGGCCGTTGACGACCAGCATGTCGGCATCGAACTCGTGCCCTTCATTGACCAGGCGGGCGTTGCGGATCAGCAGGCTGTTCATGGCTTAGAACTCGTTCTGCAGGGATTTGTAGCCGCGCACCAGGTCAACGTTGGTGCGCGCCACGTCTTCGGAAAACTCAGTGGCCGAGACGCTGACAGGCGGGTACTGGCTGAGGTCGGTGTTGGGGCCAATGCGGGTGGTGGAAGGCACATAGAAGCCCGGTGGCAGATCGCGGCCGTCGACCACCGAGTTGTGGCGTACCACGCAACCGTCACCGACGCTGCAGTTGAACAGCACGCTGTTGAAGCCGATGAACACCCGGTCACCCACGGTGCAGGGGCCGTGAACGATGGAGCGGTGGGCGATGGAGCTGAACTCGCCGATGGTCACGGCGGCACCGGATTTGGAGTGGATGACCACGCCATCCTGGATGTTGGAATTGGCGCCGATGATGATCGGGTCCATGTCGCCGTCGGCATTGACTTCATCGGCGCGGATCACCGCGTAAGGACCGACGAATACGTTTTCGCCGATCAACACCTTGCCGCAGATGATGGCGGTCTTGTCCACGTAGGCCGATTCAGCGATGACCGGCAGATCGCCGGACGGGTTTTTGCGGATCATGGGTCTTTTTCCTTGGTCGGGCTGTTACAGCGGTGCAGTGATGATTTCGATCTGGTCTTCGCGCACGGCGTTGTAGAAGCAATTGGGGCGGCCGGTATGGCAGGCAGGTCCGATTTGTTCGACGCGCAGCAGTACGGCGTCACCGTCGCAATCGAGCCGGGCTTCGATCAGGCGTTGGCGATGCCCCGAGGTCTCGCCCTTGCGCCACAACTGTTGCCGGGAGCGGGACCAGTAGCAGACTTGATGGGTGGCCAGGGTCTCTTCCAGGGCGACACGGTTCATCCAGGCCAGCATCAGCACTTCATGGGTGTCGTGTTGCTGGGCGATGGCGGCGATCAGGCCGTCGGTATTCCAGGGCAATGCGTCGAGCACCGCGGGCAAGGGCCAGCGGCTGCCGAGCGCGGCATTTTCCAGATCCAGCATGTTCAGGGTGGGGGTTGCGGGAAGCGAGGGCTGCATGGGACGTCCGCAATGAGGCTGAGATTGACAATGTTATAGTATAACATTAGTGGCTCAACAGCTTTTCCTTCCCGGACTTTTCCAAAATGAGGGGCGGCGCTTCTTTATAGAGCAGTCGCGCACAGGTTTGGGGCCCTGTTACCCACCGCTGTAGCGAAGGGTAGCGCCGGTATCAGACCGTTCTTTCTGCTCCTGAAAATCAAAAATCCATCTAAATACTTGATTCATATTGTTTTTATTTGTGTTGATCGCCTATGGCGAATCTATGGCACACTTTCTGCTCTCTATTCCGTTGTTACATACCTTGTTCCGCTACAGCGGAATTTACCCATCTCGGCGGAGTTCACCTCATGCATCGCGGACCTTCTTTTCTGAAAGCTTGTGCGTTTGTTCTTGCGGCTACGGCCACGCTGGTCAATACGGTGCAGGCAGCGGACGCCAGCAAGCTCGACAGCGTTCTCAAACGCGGTCACCTGATCGTCGGTACTGGCAGCACCAACGCGCCATGGCACTTCCAGGGCGCAGACGGCAAGTTGCAGGGTTTCGATATCGACATCGGTGCGATGATCGCCAAAGGTCTGTTCAATGATCCGACCAAAGTCGAGTACGTGGTGCAGTCTTCCGATGCACGGATCCCCAACCTGCTGACCGACAAAGTCGACATCAGCTGCCAGTTCATCACTGTGACCGCCAGTCGCGCTCAGCAAGTGGCTTTCACCCTGCCGTATTACCGCGAAGGCGTGGCGCTGCTGTTGCCTGCCAATAGCAAGTACAAGGAAATCGATGACCTGAGAGCCGCCGGTGATGGCGTGACCGTTGCCGTGTTGCAGAACGTGTATGCCGAAGAACTGGTCCACCAGGCGCTGCCCAAGGCCAAGGTCGATCAATACGACAGCGTTGACCTGATGTACCAGGCCGTCAACTCCGGTCGTGCCGATGCCGCTGCCACTGACCAGTCTTCGGTCAAGTACCTGATGGTGCAGAACCCAGGCCGCTATCGTTCGCCTTCGTACGCCTGGAGCCCGCAAACCTACGCGTGCGCCGTCAAGCGTGGCGACCAGGACTGGCTGAACTTCGTCAACACCGCCTTGCATGAATCCATGACCGGCGTTGAGTTCCCGACCTATGCCGCTTCGTTCAAGAAATGGTTCGGTGTGGATCTGCCGTCGCCAGAAATCGGCTTCCCGGTTGAATTCAAGTAACGCGAATCTGAACTGCTGATGGGGCAGGGGAGGCGCTTGTCGCCGACCCGTCCCAGGTACTACTGACCATGAACTATCAGTTGAATTTTGCAGCGGTCTGGCGCGACTTCCCCAGCCTGTTGTCGGGCCTGGGGTTAGGGCTTGAGTTGGCGCTGATCTCCATAGCCATCGGCTGTGTGATCGGCCTGATGGCGGCCTTCGCCATGCTCTCGCGCTACCGTCCGCTGCGTATCATCGCGTCCATCTATGTCACGGTGATCCGCAATACGCCGATCCTGGTGTTGATCCTGTTGATCTACTTCGCGCTGCCAAGCCTCGGCATTCGCATGGATAAGCTGGCGTCGTTCATCGTCACGCTGTCGTTGTATGCCGGGGCCTACCTGACCGAAGTGTTCCGCGCGGGCCTGTTGAGCATCCACAAAGGCCAGCGTGAAGCGGGGTTGGCCATTGGCCTTGGCGAGTGGCAAGTGCGCGCCTACATCATCGTTCCGGTGATGCTGCGCAACGTGCTGCCTGCGCTCTCCAACAACTTCATTTCGCTGTTCAAGGACACCTCGCTGGCAGCCGCCATCGCAGTGCCCGAGCTGACTTACTACGCCCGCAAGATCAACGTCGAAAGCTACCGGGTGATCGAAACCTGGATGGTGACCACGGCTTTGTATGTCGCGGCCTGTTACCTCATCGCCATGCTTTTGCGCTACCTCGAACAGCGCTTGGCGATTCGCCGCTAGGAGGCCTGACATGTACGAACAACCTACCTGGCTGCATGAACTCTGGATCGCTCGCGAAGCACTGTGGGGCGGTTTCCTCACCAGCGTGCAGTGCTCGGCGCTGGCGATCCTGTGCGGCACCGTGATCGGCATGTTTGGTGGTCTGGTGCTGACCTACGGCAACGTGTGGGGACGCCTGCCGTTCCGGCTGTATGTCGACCTGATTCGCGGCACGCCGGTCTTTGTGCTGGTTTTGGCTGTGTTCTATATGGCGCCAGCACTGGGTTGGCAGATCAGCGCATTCCAGGCCGGAGCCGTGGGCCTGACGCTGTTTTGCGGTTCCCACGTCTCGGAAATTGTGCGCGGCTCGCTGCAAGCCATCCCTCGCGGCCAACTGGAAGCGGGCAAGGCCATTGGCCTGACGTTCCGTCAATCCCTGGGCTATGTGCTGTTGCCCCAGGCGCTGCGCCAGATCCTGCCGACCTGGGTCAACTCGTCCACCGAAATCGTCAAGGCTTCGACCCTGTTGTCGGTGATCGGCGTGGCTGAGTTGCTGTTGAGCACCCAACAGGTGATTGCCCGCAACTTCATGACCCTGCAGTTCTATCTGTTCGCTGGTTTTCTCTTCTTCGTCATCAACTACGCCATCGAGCTTCTTGGACGGCAAATCGAAAAACGGGTGGCCCTGCCATGACACACACTCAAACTGCTACCGCTACCCCGGCTTTGCTGAGCATCGAAGGGCTGCACAAATCCTACGGCGCCGTTGAAGTGCTCAAAGGCGTGGACCTGTCCATGCAGCGCGGCAACGTCGTCACCCTGATCGGCTCCAGCGGCTCGGGCAAAACCACGCTGCTGCGCTGCGTCAACCTGCTGGAAGAATTCCAGGGCGGTCGCATTCGCCTTGATGGCCAGGACATCGGTTACAGCGAAGCCAGTGGCAAGCGTGTCCGTCACCCGGAAAAGGTCATCGCTCAGCATCGCGCCATGACCGGCATGGCCTTCCAGCAGTTCAACCTGTTCCCGCACCTGAGTGCGCTGCAGAACGTGACGCTGGGGCTGCTGAAAGTGAAAAAGATGCCCAAGGATGAGGCGGTGGCCCTGGCCGAAAAATGGCTGGAGCGCGTAGGCCTGCTTGAGCGTCGCAATCACTTCCCGGGACAGTTGTCTGGTGGTCAGCAACAGCGCGTGGCGATTGCCCGGGCGATTGCGATGAACCCCAGCCTGATGCTGTTCGACGAAGTGACCTCGGCCCTCGACCCGGAACTGGTGGGCGAAGTGCTGAGCGTGATCAAAGGCCTGGCCGAAGACGGCATGACCATGTTGCTGGTGACACACGAGATGCGTTTTGCCTACGAAGTGTCCGACCAGATCGTGTTCATGAACCAGGGCCGCATCGAAGAACAAGGTCATCCCAAGGAATTGTTCGAGCGTCCGAAGTCGGCACGTCTGGCCGAATTCCTCAAGAACATCCGTTTCTGATGAAACGCTTTTTTACAGCCTTAGTAGCAGGAGATTTTCAATGAGCATTACTCGTTATGGCGCCGGTAGCGTTGCCGGAGGCGGTCAGCCTCGTCCATTCGCCCGCGCTGTCGAGGCCGATGGCTGGCTGCATGTTTCCGGTCAGGTGCCGGCAGAAAACGGTGAAATCATTGTCGGTGGCATCGTCGAGCAGACCCACAAGACCATGCAGAACCTGGTGGCGATCCTCACCGAAGCCGGTTACGAGCTAAAGGACGTGGTCCGCGTTGGCGTGTGGCTGGAAGACCCACGGGATTTCTGGAGTTTCAACAAGGTGTTCGGCGAGTACTTCACCAGCGAACACGCACCGGCGCGGGCCTGTGTGCAGGCCAACATGATGGTCGACTGCAAGGTCGAGATCGACTGCATCGCGTACAAGAAAAAGGCTTGAGGTGGTTGCGCCGCTGATGACCGTTTCCCGAGCGGGCTTGCTCACCCAATATGATGGGCAAGCGTGCGAAATGGTCTTCGGCGGCAGCAGGTATCTGGCTTAAACTGCCGGCTTTCTTCAACAGACAGACAGCTCAATGGAAAGCGCCAACATGACCGAAGACACCATCAAGCGCCGGGCCCGCGGGCTGGACCGGGCGTTCGATATTCTCGATTTCCTCAAGGAAAAGGGCACGCCGCTGCGACCCAATGAAATCGCCAGCGGCATTGGCAGCCCCAAATCGACGGTCTACGAACTGGTCAGCTCCCTGCTGGAGCGGCGCATTCTGGAAACCGTAGGTAAAGAAGGGCACGTCTATCTGGGCCGGCAGTTGTACTTTCTGGGTCAGGCGCACCTGCGGCATTTCGACTTCACCCGCGAAGCCGAACAGTGCCTGGGCGATATCGTCAGCCAGACCCGTGAAACAGCACAAATGTGCCTGCTCAATGGCCGCAAATACACCGTTGCCCTGATGAAGGAAGGCGAGCGGCATTTCCGCATTTCCTCCGACATCGGTGAAAACGCCCCCATCCCCTGGACCGCTTCCGGGCGCCTGTTGCTGGCGCACCTGAGCGATCAGGAAATTTTCGACCTGATCGACCCTGAAGACTACATCCTGCCTGGCGGTGAGCGCTTGCCGGTGGAGACCTTCCTGAGAGAAATCCGCAAGGCGGGCGAAGAAGGCTTTTTCTCTTTTGATAGCGTGGCCGATACTTTTACCCATTGCTTCGCCGCCCCGGTCAAGGATGAGCGCGGAATTTGCATTGCCACTTTGTGCATTGTCGCGCCACGGGCCGACGCCAAGAACAACTACAGCGACTACCGCCGAGTGCTGATCGACAGCGCCAACGGCCTGGCTCGCCGAATCAACGAATAACGCCCTTACGGGCCAGAACATCGGAGAACACCCCCATGAGCATTGCAGCCGTAGAAAAGGGCGCCGCCGCGCCAGGTGACAGTCTGGTGCGTGACGTCAGCCTGCCTGCGTTAGTGATCCATCGTGAGGCGCTGGAGCACAACATTCGCTGGATGCAGACCTTCGTCAGCGACAGTGGTGCCGAACTGGCACCCCATGGCAAGACCAGCATGGTGCCTGCACTGTTCCGCCGTCAGCTGGAGCAGGGCGCCTGGGGCATTACCCTGGCCACCGCGGTGCAGACGCGCGTTGCCTATGCCCACGGCGTACGCCGGGTGTTGATGGCCAACCAGTTGGTGGGAACGCCGAACATGGCGTTGATCGCTGACTTGCTGGCCGATTCGATGTTCGATTTCCACTGCATGGTCGATCACCCGGACAACGTCGCGGCGCTGGGCGAATACTTCGCGAGCCGTGGCCTGCGCCTGAACGTTATGATCGAGTACGGCGTTGTGGGCGGCCGTTGCGGTTGCCGTAGCGAGCAGGAAGTACTGGCCCTGGCCGATGCCATTGCCGCACAGCCCGCCCTGGCCCTGACCGGTATCGAAGGTTACGAAGGGGTGATCCATGGTGATCACGCCGTAGACGGGATTCGTGCCTTTGCCGACTCGCTGGTCAAGCTGGCGGTCGAGTTGCAGGACAAGGGCGCGTTTGCGCTCGATCGTCCGATTGTTACCGCCTCGGGCTCTGCCTGGTACGACCTGATTGCCGAAGCCTTCGATGCCAAGGCCGTGCGTGAGCGTTTCCTCAGCGTTCTGCGCCCTGGTAGCTACGTGGTTCACGACCACGGTATCTATAAAGCTGCACAGTGCTGCGTGCTGGATCGCCGCACCGAATTGAACGAAGGCCTGCGCCCGGCGCTGGAAGTCTGGGCCCATGTGCAATCGATGCCGGAGCCAGGCTTTGCCGTTGTCGCCCTGGGCAAGCGCGACGTTGCCTATGATGCTGGCCTGCCTAATCCACTCCTGTGCTACCGCGCCGGTGTCATCCCCGCCACAGGCGTTGATGTCAGCGCCTGCAAAGTCACTGCTGTGATGGACCAGCATGCGTTCATGACCGTGGCCCCAGGTTGCGAACTGAAAATCGGCGACATCATTTCATTCGGTACGTCGCACCCTTGCCTGACCTTCGACAAATGGCGTACCGGCTGCCTGGTGGACGAGGATCTGAACGTAATCGAAAGCCTAACTGCCTGTTTCTAACGCGGCTATCAGGAACCCACGATGAGCGATCTGATTAGCCACAACCACCCGCGCGTTGCCTTGATCGGCGAATGCATGATCGAGTTGCAGCAGCACGCTAACGGCACCTTGCAACAGAGCTTCGGCGGCGACACCTTGAACACGGCGGTGTACATGGCACGCCTGCTGGGCACCGGGGCGCAGGTGGATTACATCACGGCCCTGGGCGATGACAGCTTCAGTGATGCCATGTGCGAGGTCTGGTCTCAGGAAGGCATTGGCCTGGGCAAGGTGCAGCGTCTGCCCGGACGTTTGCCCGGCCTGTATTGCATCCAGACCGATGCCAGTGGCGAGCGGCGTTTTCTCTACTGGCGCAACGAGGCGGCGGTGCGTGACGTGTTCAATACGCCTGCGGCCGAGCCGATTCTGGCGGCGCTGCCGGAGTACGACGTGCTGTATTTCAGCGGTGTCACCCTGGCGGTACTGGGTGAAAAAGGTCGTGCGCATCTGTTGTCGACAGTGATCGAAGCCCGCACACGCGGCGCCCGGGTGGTGTTCGACAATAACTACCGTCCGCGTCTGTGGACCGGCGTCGAACAGGCGCGTGAGGCTTACCGAGTGTTTTTGCCCCACGTGGACGTTGCGCTGCTCACCGAAGACGACGAACAGGCTCTGTTCGGTTACACCGACAGCGAGCAATTGCTGGCGGTCTACCGGGCTTTGGGCGTCAGCGAGGTGGTGGTCAAGCGCGGGGCGCAAAGCTGTCTGGTTGAATTTGGCGGCGAGCGCTTCGATATACCCGCACACCTGGTTGCGCGGGTGGTGGACACCACGGCGGCGGGGGATTCATTCAGTGCAGGGTATCTGGCGCAACGCCTCAAGGGCGGCAGCCCGGCGCAAGCGGCAGATGCCGGGCATCGGCTGGCAAGCCTGGTGATTCAGTACCCCGGGGCATTGGTGCCGCGCAGTGTGATGCCGGCTTAAAGCAACACTATTTACCTGCGCCGCTTTCAATCCCGATAAAACACCTGCACCAGGTGGTAGCCAAACTTGCTCTTCACCGGGCCATGCACCGTGCGCAGCGGCTTCTTGAAGATGATCTGATCGATGGCGCCGACCATCTGCCCCGGGCGCACTTCCCCCAGGTCGCCGCCGCGTTTGCCGGACGGGCAGGTGGAGTATTTCTTTGCCAGCACGTCGAAGGCTTCACCTTTGGCGATGCGCTGCTTGAGTTGTTCAGCCTCTTCGGCCGTTTTCACCAGAATGTGGCGGGCTTGAGCTTTCATGACGACACCTTGAAAAAACGGCGAGTATTATGCCTGCGTTGATTGCGTCATGGGCCGCTCTGATTCAGGCTATGAACGCCTGTCACGTATGAGCGTCATACTCGACAGCTGCTTCACTCGGCAAACAGCCATTATTTAAATCCTTTTCGTGCGGTGCTGCTTATGGATTTCCCGGCGTTATTGAAGATTCTGGCCAGCCAGGATGGATCAGACCTGTATCTTTCGACCGGAGCGCCGCCGTGCGCGAAGTTCAACGGGGTTCTCAAGCCGCTGGGCACCGAATCATTGAAACCCGGTGATGTGGCCGCTATCGCTGAAGACATCATGGACAGCGAGCAGCGACTGGAATTCGAACGCGAACTGGAAATGAACCTGGCCGTTTCACTGGCCGGTATCGGGCGTTTTCGGATCAACATTTTCAAACAGCGCAACGAAGTCTCCATCGTTGCGCGGAACATCAAACTCGACATCCCGCGCTTCGAAGACCTGAAGCTGCCGGACATCCTGCTCGACGTGGTGATGGAGAAACGCGGCCTGATTTTGTTTGTGGGCGCCACAGGCTCGGGTAAATCGACCTCGCTGGCGGCGTTGATCGATTACCGCAACCGCAACAGCAGCGGGCACATCATCACCATCGAGGATCCGGTGGAATATATCCACCGCCACAAGAAATCCATCATCAACCAGCGTGAAGTGGGCGTGGATACCCGCAGTTTTCAGGCTGCGCTGAAGAACACGCTGCGCCAGGCCCCGGACGTTATCCTGATCGGCGAGATCCGTGACCGGGAAACCATGGAACACGCGCTGGCATTCGCAGACACCGGCCACCTGGCGATTTCGACCCTGCACGCTAACAACGCCAACCAGGCGCTGGACCGCATCATCAACTTCTTCCCGGAAGACCGTCGTGCCCAGTTGCTGCACGACCTGGGCAACAACCTCAAGGCGTTCGTGTCCCAGCGTCTGGTCAAGACCCAGGACGGCAAGCGCCGCGCCGCCGTCGAGGTCATGCTGGGTACGCCGACCATTCGTGACCTGATTTTCCGCAACGAGCTGAACGAGCTCAAAGGCATCATGGAGAAGTCGCGCAACCTGGGCATGCAGACCTTCGACAGCGCCTTGTACGACCTGGCCGTGGAAGGTGCGATCAGCGAAGAGGAGGCGCTGAAAAACGCAGACTCCATGAACAACGTTCGCTTGCGCCTCAAGCTGCACAAGGAAGGCGCGATCACCCCGCAACGCAACATTGCGCCGCCTGCCCCCGAGCCATCGGTGGAGGCCGATGTGTCGGATTGGGGGTTGGTGGATGAGCGGGATCAACCGCGTAAATTCTGACGCTGAACGCCATTTTGTAGGAGTGGCCGGGGTGGCGTCCGACCTTGCCTGCGATTGCGGTGTGTCAATCACCCATGATGCCTCTGTGCTGAAAACAACAGAGCGAACTGCGCGCCTGCCTAACGCGCCAACCACCCGCCATCGATATTCCACGCCGCGCCCCGCACCTGGCTGCCTGCTTCGCTGCACAAAAACAACACCAGCTCCCCCAGTTGCGAGGGCGTGACGAACTCCAGCGACGGTTGTTTCTCTTCCAGCAAGTCGTGTTTGGCCTTCTCCGGGTCGCCACCCCGGGCATCAATTTGCTGCTGCACCAAGGGCGTCAGCACCCAGCCGGGGCAAATGGCGTTGCAGGTGACGTTGCTGGCGGCGGTTTCCAGCCCCACGACTTTGGTCAGGCCGATCACCCCATGCTTGGCTGCGACGTAGGCCGCCTTGCCGGTGGAGCCCACCAGCCCGTGGACCGAGGCGATGTTGACGATACGCCCCCAACCTTTGGCGCGCATGCCCGGCAGGGTCAGGCGCGTGCTGTGGAACACCGAAGACAGGTTGATGGCGATGATCGAATCCCAGCGCTCAACGGGGAAGTCTTCCACCGCATCCACATGCTGGATACCGGCGTTGTTGACCAGAATGTCGACCCCGCCGAATTCACGCTCGGCGTAGGCGATCATGTCGGCAATCTGGGCCGGGTCGCTGACGTCTGCCGGGTGATGCCCCACCTTGCCGCCGTATTGCTCGACCTGAGTGATCACCGCCGAGGCGTCGCCAAAGCCGTTGAGAATCAGGTTGGCCCCGGATTGGGCCAGGCTCAAGGCGATGCCCAGGCCGATGCCGCTGGTGGAACCTGTGACCAATGCTGTTTTGCCATGCAGACTCATAGTCGTTTCCTCACACAATGCCGGTGGCGTAGAACGTGCCGATGACCACAAAGACCGCCAGCGTTTTGATGATGGTGATGCCGAAAATATCCCGATACGCCTCACGATGGGTGAGGCCGGTAACCGCCAGCAGGGTGATGACGGCGCCGTTGTGGGGCAGGGTGTCCATGCCGCCGCTGGCCATGGACGCCACGCGGTGCAGCACTTCCATGGGAATGTTGGCCGCATGGGCCGCCGCGATGAAACTGTCTGACATCGCCGCCAGCGCAATGCTCATCCCGCCCGACGCCGAGCCGGTGATACCCGCCAGTAAGGTCACGGTCACCGCTTCATTGACCAGTGGGTCGGGGATGGTTTTCAGTGCGTTGGCCAGCACCAGAAAGCCTGGCAGCGACGCGATGACCGCACCGAAGCCGTATTCCGAAGCGGTGTTCATGGCGGCCAGCAAAGCCCCGCTGACGGCGCTTTTACTGCCCTCGGCGAGTTTGCTGCGAATAGCCCTGAAGCCGAAGGCCAGGACCATGAGGATGCCGATCAACAGTGCGGCTTCCACGGCCCAGATGGCGGTCAGTTTGGCAATTTCGGTCTGGACCGGTGTCGCCATGCCCGGCAGCGCCAGGGTATGGGTCTTGCCGTACCACTGGGGAATCCAGTAAGTGAACAGCAGGTTCATGACCCCCACCAGAATCAGCGGCGACAGGGCGATCCATGGGTTGGGCAGCTTTATGTCTTCGGCGGTTTCCGGCTCGTTGCGCAGTTCGGTGCCATAACCTTCGCCGGCACGTTGCGCCTTGTTGCGTTGGCGTTGCAGAAACAGCATCCCGGCAGCGAAGACGAATATTGTGCCGATCACCCCGAGCCACGGGGCGGCCCAGGCAGTGGTGTTGAAAAACGTGGTGGGGATGATGTTCTGGATCTGCGGCGTGCCGGGCAGGGCGTCCATGGTGAAAGAGAACGCACCCAGAGCGATGGTGGCCGGGATCAGGCGCTTGGGGATATTGCTCTGGCGAAACATCTCGGCGGCAAACGGATAGACCGCAAACACCACCACAAACAGGGAAACGCCGCCATAAGTAAGCAGGGCGCAGACCAGCACGATCACCAGCATGGCCTGGCGTGTACCCAACACGCTGATGGCCGCAGCGACGATGGAGCGGGAAAACCCGGAAATCTCGATCAGCTTGCCGAACACGGCACCGAGCAGGAACACAGGGAAATACAGTTTGATGAAACCGACCATCTTGTCCATGAACACCCCGGTAAATGCGGGGGCAACGGCAGACGGATCGGTTAGCAGCACCGCACCGAGGGCAGCAATGGGGGCAAACAGGATGACGCTATAACCACGGTAGGCCGCGAGCATCAGCAGCGCGAGGGCTGCCAGAGCAATGATCACACTCATTGAGTGTCTCCAGTTTTTATTGTTCTTCGGGTGCGGTCGGGCCGCTCCTGCTGGTATAGCGAGGATCGTGCCATAAACATAAAGCGTTGATTTTATTGAGTTAAATTTTTAGGTCGTGGGAGGTGTGACGTTTTAGTCTCTGATTGGAGACGGCAGTGGCTCTCATATTCGCGAGCAAGCTCGCTCCCACAGGTTTTGCGTCTGCCACCAGTATCTGTTTCAGACCCGAATCCCTTGTGGGAGCGAGCTTGCTCGCGAAGAGGCCCTTGCTGCTGGCGCATATCTCGATAAAGAGAATGATGTCTCTCTATTGAGACTCGGCAATCCCCAGCGCCGCCATCTTCTTGTACAGCGTCGAGCGCCCCAGCCCCAATTGGCTGGCTGCTTCCACCACGCTGCCCGCGCATTGCACCAGCGCGGTCTCGATCAGTTGCCGATCAAAACGCTGACGCGCGGCGCTGAAGGTTTCGAACGCGACAGGCTCCGAGATGCCTGGTGCAGGGCTGTTGGCCGGGATCAAGGTGCCGATGGCCGCGCGAATTTCCCGCGCATTGAGCACCTGGTCGTCGTTGAGCAACGCCGCGCGTTCCAGCACATTACGTAACTCGCGAATATTGCCGGGCCAGGCGTGTTGCCCGAGCAGCGCCAGGGCGGCGGGCTCCAGTTCGTGCTGGCTGCGCAGCTCTTCAAGAATGGCTTCACTGAGGGCGGGGATGTCTTCCAGCCGTTCGCGCAGCGGTGGTACGTGGATCGGCAACACACTCAGGCGGTAATAGAGATCCGCCCGGAATTCGCCCCGTTTGATGGCCGCTTCCAGGTCTTTGGAGGTGGCGGCGATCAGGCGGATATCGCTCTGCACCATTTCATTGGAGCCCACAGGCTCGTATTCCTTTTCCTGCAATACCCGCAGCAGCTTGCTTTGCAGCGGCAACGGCATGTCGCCGATTTCGTCGAGGAACAACGTGCCGCCCTGGGCAATCTGCAACTTGCCAGGGCGCGCCTTGCGATCGGCGCCGGTGAAGGCGCCTGGCGCGGTGCCGAAAAACTCGGCTTCCAGCAAGGCTTCGGGTATGGCGGCGGTGTTGATACCAACGAAGGCCTTGTGGGCCCTGGGGGATGCGCTATGAATCGCATGGGCAAGCAGCTCTTTGCCGGTGCCGGTCTCGCCCAGCAGCAACACGGCGGAGTCGGCACTGGCACTGCGCCGCGCCCGGCGCTTGACCTCCAGGCTCGCAGGGCTGGTGCCGATGAAGTGCGCAAAACTGTATTTGGCTTGTCGGGCCTTGAGCAGCGAGCGGGTCGAAGCCAGTTCTTCCTGCATGCTCAGGTAGCGCTTGAGCAGCGGCGACAGGGCGTGCAGTTCATCGAAAAGGGCAAAGCCGATGGCACCGATCACAAGGCCCGTGTCGTCATGGATCGGCAGGCGCATCACCACCAGCGGATCCTTGGCGGTGTCCATCATGTCCAGCAGGATCGGGCGGCCATCGGTGACCACCTGGCGCAGCAGGCTGCCGGGTATCACTTTCTCGCACGGTTGACCTACCGCGCTGGCGGGGTCCTGCAGACCGAAACGGCGGGCGTAGCGTTCGTTGATCCAGACAATCCGTGCGTCCTTGTCGACGATTACTGTGCCTTCGCTGGACTGCTCGATGATCTCGAACAATGAACGAATGGCCAGTCGTCTGACGCGCCGATAGTCCTTTAGGCTGTCACTTTCTTTCATGGGGGTTCCGTTGTGTGTATCCGGCGTCTGGCCGCACAGAATGCCCGTTTTCGATCAATGGTGTCTCAAGGCCTGTGGATGCGCCGCCGCCAGCAACTCCTTGGTGTAGGGGTGCTGAGGCGCGTCGAATACATCGTGGCTGGCGCCTCGTTCGACGACTTTTCCGTCCTTGACCACGATCAGATCATGGGCCAGGGCTCTGACCACAGCCAGGTCGTGGCTGATGAACAGGTAGGTCAGGCCGTGTTTCTCCTGTAACTGGCGCAACAATGCGACCACTTGTTTCTGTACAGTGCGGTCCAGCGCCGAGGTGGGTTCATCGAGCAGAATCAGCGCCGGCTTGAGCACCAGCGCCCGGGCGATGGCAATGCGCTGACGCTGCCCGCCCGAAAATTCATGGGGGTAACGGTGGCGGCTCTGGGGGTCGATGCCGACTTCTTCCAGCACCCGAATCACTTCCAGCTCACAGTCCACCGCATTCAATTCGCTGTGAACTTCAAGCCCTTCACTGATGATCTGCGCCACGGACATTCGCGGGCTGAGACTGCCATAGGGGTCCTGAAAAACCACCTGCATCTTCTTGCGCCAGGGTTGCATCTGCTTGTGCGTCAGCCCGTCGAGGGCCTGCCCTTGGAAGCGAATACTGCCACGCGATTGCACCAGACGCAGGATTGCCTGACCGAGGGTCGATTTACCGGAGCCTGACTCACCTACGATCCCCAGGGTTTTACCGCGCTCGATGCTCAGGCTGATATCGTCCACCGCCTTCAGGTATTCGCTGTGGCGCCGCAGAATGCCGCCACCCAGGGAAAACCACACGCGCAGGTTGTCGACCTCCAGCACTTTCTCGCGACTGTCCCGTGGCAAGGGTTCGCCTGCGGGCTCGGCATCGAGCAGCAAGCGGCTGTAGGGATGTTGCGGATGCTTGAACAGAGTCTGGCAATTGGACTGCTCGACGATTTCCCCGGCGCGCATTACGCAGACTTTTTGCGCGATGCTGTGCACAAGGTTCAGGTCGTGGCTGATCAACAGCAGCGACATGTTCAGGCGTTGTTGCAGTTCCTTGAGCAGCAGCAGGATCCGGCGTTGTACCGTGACGTCCAGCGCCGTGGTCGGCTCATCGGCAATCAACAGCTCCGGCTCGCAGGCCAGGGCCATGGCAATCATGACCCGCTGGCGCTGGCCGCCGGAAAGCTCATGGGGATAGGCTTTCAGGCGGCTTTCCGGGTTTTTGATACCCACGAGTTCCAGTAACTGGATCGTACGGTGTTGCGCGGCCCGACCACTCATGCCCCGGTGCAGCAACAGGGTTTCGCCAATTTGCTTGGACACGGTGTGCAGCGGGTTGAGCGAGGTCATCGGCTCCTGGAAGATCATCGCGATGCGGTTGCCACGCAGTTCGCGCAGGGTGCTGTCACTGGCGCCGAGCAACTCTTTGCCGCGATACAGAATGCTACCGGTGCTCACGGTCCCGGTTTTGGGCAGCAGTTGCAGGATCGAATGCGCGGTCACCGATTTGCCCGAGCCGGACTCACCCACCAGCGCAAGGCACTCACCGGCCGGGATATCCAGGCTCAGGTTGCGCACGACGGTGGTGCTATTGAAGGCCACGGTCAGGTCGCGAATTTCGATGAGATTGTTCGTCATTTCAAGACCTCGGGTCGAAGGCATCCCGCAGGGCCTCGCCAATGAACACCAGCAAAGACAGGATCAACGCCAGGGTAAAGAACGCCGTCAGCCCCAGCCATGGCGCTTGCAGGTTCTGCTTGCCCTGCGCAATCAGTTCACCCAGGGACGCGCTGCCGGCCGGCATGCCGAAACCAAGGAAATCCAGCGCCGTCAGGGTCGAGATCGCCCCGGTAAGAATGAACGGCAGGTAACTCAAGGTCGCGTTCATGGCATTGGGCAGGATGTGGCGCAGGATCACCTTGCGGTCAGACAGCCCCAGTGCGCGGGCGGCCTTTACATACTCCAGGTTGCGGCCGCGCAGGAATTCGGCGCGCACCACGTCCACCAGTGCCAGCCAGGAAAACAGCGCCATGATGCCCAGCAGCCACCAGAAGTTTGGCTCCACGAACCCCGACAAAATGATCAGCAAGTACAACACCGGCAGCCCCGACCAGACTTCCAGCAGCCGCTGACCGATCAAGTCGACCCAGCCGCCGTAATAGCCCTGCAATGCGCCGGCGGCAATGCCGATCAGGGCACTGATGACGGTCAATGCCAGAGCAAACAGTATCGACACCCGTGCGCCAAAGATCACCCGCGCCAGGACGTCACGGCCCTGGTCGTCGGTGCCCAGCCAGTTGATGCCCGAGGGTGCGCTGGGGGTGGGTTTGTTCAGGTCGTAGTTGGGGGTGTCTTCACTGAATGGAATCGGCGGGAACAGCATCCAGCCATCATTCTTGTGGATCAGCTCGCGCACGTAGTCGCTGCGGTAGTCCGGCTGGAAGGGCAGTTGCCCGCCAAATTCCTGCTCGGTATAGCGCTTGAACACCGGGAAATACAGCGAGTGTTGGTAACTGAGCACCAGGGGTTTGTCGTTGGCGATCAGCTCGCCCCCCAGGCTGAGCAGGAACAGGGCGCAGAACAGCCACAGCGACCACCAGCCACGGCGGTTGTGACGAAAGCGTTCGAAGCGGCGACGGGCCAGCGGCGAAAGTCTGCGCATCAGGCATTCCTCGCGCTGAAGTCGATCCGGGGATCGACCATGGTGTAGCACACGTCACCCACCAGTTTTATCAGCAGGCCGAACAGGGTGAAGATGAACAGGGAGCCAAATACAACGGGGTAGTCCCGTGATACCGCTGCTTCGTAACTCATGCGGCCCAGGCCATCCAGGGAAAAGATCACTTCGATCAGCAGCGAACCGGCAAAAAACACACTGATGAACGCCTGGGGAATGCCCGCCACCACCAGGAGCATGGCGTTACGGAAAACGTGCCCGTACAGCACGCGGCGTTCGGTCATGCCTTTGGCCCGCGCCGTGACCACATACTGGCGGGTCACTTCGTTGAGGAATGAATTCTTGGTGAGAATGGTCAGGGTGGCGAAACCGCCGATCACCAATGACGAGACCGGCAGCACCAAATGCCAGAAGTAGTCGGCAATCTTGCCGGTGGTCGACAGTTGATCGAAGTTGTCCGACACCAGCCCGCGGACCGGGAACCAGTTCAGCCAGGTGCCCCCCGCGAACACCACGATCAGCAGCATGGCGAACAGGAAGGCGGGCATGGCGTAGCCAATGATGATCGCCGTGCTGCTCCAGATGTCGAAATGACTGCCGTGCTTGACCGCCTTGCGAATGCCCAGCGGGATCGAGACCAGATAGGTAATCAGGGTGGCCCAGAGGCCCAACGAGATTGATACCGGCATTTTTTGCAGGATCAGGTCGGTGACCTTGGCGCCGCGAAAGAAACTGTTGCCGAAATCCAGGCGCGCGTAGCTTTTGAGCATCAGCCACAAGCGCTCATGCAGGGGTTTGTCGAAGCCGTACTGATGTTCGATTTCCTTGATCAGCTTGGGGTCCAGTCCTCGACTGGCACGGGACTCGCCGCTATGGCTAATTGATTCAGAGGAGCCCCCCCCCATCGCGCCACTGCTGCCGCCGATACCTTGCAGGTGGGCGATGGCTTGCTCCACCGGGCCCCCGGGCGCGGCCTGGACGATGAAGAAATTGACCAGCAGGATGCACAGCAACGTCGGAATGATCAGCAGCAAACGCCGCAACAGATAACCCAGCATTTACTTCATCTCCGAGGCAATGGCCGATGCACCGCGCTTTGCCGCGAACTCTGCGTTGGTCAGCGGAACAGGGCTGACTTCCCACCAGGTATCAATGGCTTCGCTGTTGCTGGCTTGGACCTTGGGAATGCCGAAGCGATTCCACCACACCGTGGAGGATCCAGGCGGGTAGTAGTTGGGAATCCAGTAATAGCCCCATTGCAGCACCCGGTCCAGGGCATGGGCATAGTCGACCATGGTGGATTTATTGTTGGCGGTGACCAGCCCGGAAATCAGCGTGTCCACAGCCGGATCCTGCAGGACCATGTAATTGCTCGAACCTGAATCCCGTGCGCCCTTTGAGCCGAAGGCGTTGGCCAGCTCCATGCCGGGCGAGGTGGAGACCGGGTAGCCGACCACGATCATGTCGTAATCCCGCGCCATGACCCGATTGAGGTATTGCGCGGCATCAATACGGCGGATGTCGAACTTGATGCCGATCTGCGCCAGGTTGCGCTTGTAGGGCAGCAGCAGTTTCTCGACTCCGCCCTGGCCATTGAGAAAGGTGAAGGTGAACGGCTCACCCTGGGCATTGACCAACTGATCGCCCTTGGGCATCCAGCCGGCCTCTTCCAGCAGTTTCAGCGCTTGGAGCTGTTTGTCGCGGATGAAACCCGTTCCGTCGGTTTTCGGCGTTTTGAATACTGTGGTGAAACACTCCGGCGGGATCTGGTCGCGCAACGGGTCGAGAATTTTCAACTCGGCGGCGTTGGGCAGCTGGGTCGCTGCCAACGAGCTGTTGGTGAAGTAGCTGTCCTGGCGGATGTACATGTTGCGCATCATCTGCCGGTTGCTCCATTCGAAATCCCAGAGCATGGCCAGCGCCTCACGCACGCGGCGATCCTTGAACATGGGGCGATCAAGGTTGAAGACGAAGCCCTGGGAACTTTGCACCGCGCCCTTGGCCAGGTGGGCCTTTTGCAGGCGGCCATCGGCCAGTGCATCGCCCTCGTACAGGATCGAATAACCGGTGGCCGAGTATTCGCGGTTGTAATCGTACGCACCGCCGCGCAGGACTTGCCGGGCTACGTCGATGTCGCCGAAATACTCGATGCTGAATTTATCGAAGTTGTAAAAACCGCGACTGACGGGAAGATCCTTGCCCCACCAGTCCGGGTCGCGCTGGAAGGTGATACTGCGCCCGGCGTCGACCTTGGCGATGCGATAAGGGCCGCTGCCCACGGGAATCTCGAAACCGCCGCCGTTGGCGAAGTCCCGGGTCTTCCACCAGTGTTCCGGCAACACTGGCAAGGTGGCCAGATCCAGCGGCAGGGTGCGGTTTTCGTTGCTTTTGAAGTCAAAGCGGATCTGCGTCGGCGATTCAACCTCGACGTGGGTCACGTCCTCGAATTCGCTGCGGTACGACATGCTGCCCTGGGTCATCAGAAGGTCGTAGGTATAACGCACGTCCTCGGCGGTGATCGGTGTGCCATCGGCAAAGCGTGCGGCCGGGTTCAAATAAAAGCGCAGAGACAGGCCATCGTCAGCCCGCTCCATTTTTTCTGCCACCAGCCCGTATACCGTGTACGGCTCGTCCAGTGAACGCACGGCCAGGGGCGAATACAGCAAACCGTTGACTTGGGAGACGCCCGTGCCTTTGTCGAAATAAGGCAGCAGGTGGTCGTACTGGCCGATTTCCTGGGCCGAACGGCGCATGCTGCCACCTTTTGGCGCGTCAGGATTGACGTAGTCGAAGTGCTTGAAGTTGGCCGGATAACGCGGGGCTTCACCATAGACAGTCAGGGCGTGTTGCGGGGCGGCAGACAGCATTTGAATGCCCGAACACAGGGCCAGTGTTGCGACGATCAGCGATGAAAAAACAAAACGCATTACTGGAATCCTGACTGACGCCTGCACGCAGGTGCCAGGGTTAAAAGGGGGCGGCTCTCTGGCCCAGCGCATTGAATCTGGCACACCTCACGGTAACGGATCGCGAGTCAATGTGTAACCGGATGATGCACGGTACAGGAAGGACACGATGTCATCGTCGCCAGATGCAGCACAAACGCTTTATCTGCCAAAATCCAGCAATTTACTTGCCGCTTTGATCAATCAGGAGTGATTTAGATGACAGCCACGAAATCACCGTGGCAGATATGAAAACGGCCCGCTGTGGAGGGCGGGCCGCTGGCGATCAGGGACGCAACATCAGTCCTGACGGCTGGTGACTTCCAGCAGGTGGTAACCAAACTGGGTCTTGACCGGACCTTGTACGACATTGATCGGTGCGCTGAATACGACGGTGTCGAATTCCTTGACCATTTGACCTGGGCCGAACGAACCCAGATCACCGCCCTGGCGGCTGGATGGGCAGCTGGAGTTGGATTTCGCCACTTCAGCGAAATCAGCACCGCCTTCGATCTGGGCCTTGAGTTCGTTGCATTTGTCTTCGCTGGAAACAAGGATGTGGCGGGCAGTGGCTTTAGCCATGAGAAATTGCTCCTGTCAAAAAAAGGGAGAGCCTACCGGATTAAGGAAGGCATTTCGCCCTAAAGTTCCTGCAATTTTCCACGACCTGGGCCACTGACCGTCCGTTTGTCTTACAGCCCCTTACTTTTCAGCAGAGCTGCATGCGCGACATAGAGCCCAACCGGATCAGCATCGCTACGCACCAGACCGGCTGTCCGATTGATCGCGTCCACGTGGTCCATTGGGTAATCCGAGCGGATCACTTTGCCCAGGTGCGAGCTGTAACGTCCGACCAGACCGTCGTTCTGCTCCCGCTCATCGGTAAAGAAGCTGCCAAGGACTCGACAGCTCAAATGAAGCGGGTCGAAGGCGTTCTTGCCTTCCTGGAGCAGATTGCCCTTGATGATTCCGCTCCAGGAGTAGTAGTGGACGCCATTGACTACCTCCCTGCCTTCACCGCCCCAGGTCTCGGGCAGTCCCTGAGGATATTGCTGGTTAAATGACGCTACACCCTCTGTGGTCAGTCCACCCAGCGCCAGCAAAGTGTTCTGGGGCAGGGTGGGATTGCCGCTGATCAGCGCCAGGAATTTAGCGAAGGCCTCGGTGATCGCCTGAGCAATTTTCTCGGGCAGCGCACCGGGAGTCAGCGCAAGCCGTATCTGGTCCGCGAACTCTGAGCCATGGTTGACACCGTTGACCGAAGTGACGGAAGCGACTTTTTCAGGGTTGCGTGCGGCAACGTAGCGCGCCGCCAGCGGGCCCTGACTGTGTGCGATCAGGTTAACCTTCTGTGCGCCGGTTTCTTTCAGAATCTTGTCAATCTGCTGCAACAGTTGCTCCCCACGCACCTCGTTGCTGTTGGCTCCCGACAGACTGGGGACATACACACGGGCGCCACCCTGTTCCAGAGCGCTTCTGATGCCGAAGAAATAGTCCATATCGGCGATGCGCTCGAAACCGAACAGGCCATGGACCAGCAGGATAGGGAAACGGGTAGCGGTTTGAGTATCCATCGAACTTCCTTGTCTGGATGATGTGCGGTTATCGCCAGCCAAGGATCTCCGTTTTGCGCAGGCTTTTGTATTCAGCGCGGTGTGAGGTTGTCGGCGTTTATCGGTAATGGTTGCGATCGACAAACGCCGCAAAAACAGGGAACTGGCGAAAATCTGGCTGCTCGGTCTCTGGAAACCCGCCACAGATCAGGCTTCTGCTTACGTTTCATGAGGATTAGGCAGGAGCACGCGTTGCTCTTTGGTAAGGCTGCCGATGAAACCGGAGACGTCCTGTCCGCCGGTTTTCCCACCGTTGTTAGCTAGCGATGTGTGCCTGGCGCAATTGCGCAGCGGCGTTGCGCAGCAGGTCTTGCGTGCCGTCCCAGCCCAGGCAACCGTCAGTGACGGATACGCCATACTGCATCGACTCGCTCAGGGGCTGACAGCCTTCGAACAAATGGCTTTCCAGCATCATGCCGATCAGTGAGCGATCACCTTGCAGGCGTTGTTCAAGCACGTCGTTGAACACTGCTGGTTGACGCAATGGGTCCTTGCCACTGTTGGCGTGGCTGCAGTCAACCATGATGCGTGAAGCAACGCCGACTTTCTCAAGGCTGGCGCGGACCTGAGCCACGCTGTCGCGATCGTAGTTCGGTCCACGATGGCCGCCGCGCAACACCATGTGGGTGTCCGGGTTGCCCTGGGTTTCGATGATCGCGGGGTGGCCGTGGCGGTCGATACCGAAATGACGATGGGCGTGGGCTGCCGAGCGCATGGCGTCCGTGGCGATGCCGACGCCACCATCGGTGCCGTTCTTGAAGCCGACTGGCATCGGCAAGCCGCTGACCATTTCCCGGTGGATCTGCGACTCGGTGGTGCGGGCCCCGATGGCGACCCAGCTCAGCAGGTCATCGAAGTAGCCGGCTGCCATGGGTTGCAGGATCTCAGTCGCAATCGGCAGACCAAGGCGCAACATGCCCAGCATCAACTGGCGAGACAAAGCCAGGCCACCGGCCATGTCGTCGCTGCCGTCGAGTTGTGGGTCGTAGGCCAGGCCTTTCCAGCCAACGGTGGTGCGGGGTTTTTCCACGTAGGCGCGCATCACCAGCAACATTTGATCGCTGACCTCGGACGAGAGTCGGGCCAGGCGTTCTGCGTATTCAAGGGCCGAGTGCGGGTCGTGGATGGAGCAGGGGCCGACGATCACCAGCAGGCGGGAGTCTTCACCGTCAAGGATGGCGCGCACGGCCATGCGGTTCAGGGCAACCTGGGCATTGAGCACCAGATCAAGCGGCAATTGAGCCTTGAGCTGCAACGTGCTGGGCAGACGTTGCGGGGTCGGGATGCTGTCGATGAGGGTAACGTTGTTGGGCGACAGTTCGGACAGTGGCAGAGCAGAGACGGATGAATTCATGGTCATGGCTTCCTGGGTTGGCGGGTACTGCCCGCTCAAGCCCTACTGGGGTGTTCGACAATTGGCCGTATTGGCTGTGTGGGTATGGCTGCCACCTGAAAGTGACCGATCGGAGGCGGCTGGCTGTCCCGAACGGAGGCTGCTAAATCGCCATGCAAAGTCGATGTCGTTGCGGTAATAGGTGGTGTAGTTCATGTCGTATCCCTCAATAATTCGGTTGTTCAAGCGGGTTTTCGGAGCCCTGAAAAAACAAAACCCCCGGTCGGGTAGCCGACCGGGGGTAGAGAATTTCTCTGGTTGGCGTCCCCTTGAAGTGGGCGCCGTTTGGGTATCAGGCGCGCCAGTGGCTAAACCAATACCCATAAAAATAGTTAACCTGTTTGCAGATCGAGCCCGACGCATTCCACGCAGCCAAGTCCGTGCCTGGACGTTGAACGCCTGCAAGCCGGGAAAGCTGAGAGTGAACGGACTGCAACATGGTCTGTCTCCGTAAGGTGAGGCGAGCTTACTGTAGGAAAGACGTCTGATTCAATTGGAAATTTCAATCGGCTCGATCAACAGAGGCCGTAATACCCAAAAGCTGGCTCGACAAATCCAGGCCTTGAGCTGACCATCGATCCGCAGGATGCGCGCCTGCTGCCCTTACGCGAGCTGGCCCGGCGTAGCCGGATGGTGACAGTGGTTGGTGTGCCTATAAAAAGCTTGAGCTCAGGTCGTGCCGGTCACTGTTCAGGGTTGATCTGACAAAAGGGAGGCGGTCGAAAATGGAATTGAAGCTTTTACCTGCAGACGGCGCTGACCTGGCCTTTGCTCGGGAGCTGACGCGGGTAAACATGCGTGTGTATTACGCGCAGTACGCTCGGGTCTGGCAGCCGGACGCGTTCGATGCAGAGTGGGGCGCGCGGCAAAGCTTCATTATTGGCAAGGACGGCAAGCCGGTCGGCTTTATCAGCCTGAGCCATGAACCCGAATACCTGTACGTGCGCGACGTGCAACTGTGCGAGCCCTTTCGGGGCGAGGGCATAGGAGCCTGGGTTTTGGCGCAGATTTCTGGCATGGCGCAAGCACAGGCGATGACCTGCATTCGGCTCAAGGTCTTCAAGAGCAACCCGGCAGTCGAACTTTACCGACGACAGGGCTATGCGGTGGTCGGCCAGGAGCCATCGTTGCTGTGGATGGAGCGTAAGGTGGAGCTCGGTTAGCTAACCGGCAGTCTGTCATGCATTCGGCAATGCACTGGAACAGATCTATTCGTTTGGCTGACCTGATGCGCAGGCCGGCAAGCCCTATGGCGTTGGGCCGCGCGGATCGGCGCAGTTACTCCGCTATCTGTTCGGTTTGCGCCGCAGGCGAGACCGGGATGATGCCGATTTTCATACCCAAAAGGACAGCCACTTTGTGGGCTTCGCCACGGCGACCTTTCTTGCGACCAGCAAGCACCTGATAGGTGGTGGCGGGGTCCACGCTGTTTTCCCGGGCAAACTCTTGAACAGATTTCCCTTGTTGTTCCAGCCAGGCCTTGGCTTGTGCAGCGGTACGTATTCCGGGCATAGTTCAAAACCGTTCAAATCAGTTTAATTTATCACGATTCTACCATTCGTAAGGATGGGGTCAACAGGATTATGCATTCAAATGAGTGGAATTGGTTCCCGACTAAGAAAAGAGAGAGAACGCCTGGGTCTGTCTCAGCGTGCCTTCGGTGAAATCGGTGGCGTGGAAGCGAATGCGCAGGGCAAGTATGAAAGTGGCGATCGTGCTCCAAAGGCTGATTATCTGGCGGCAGTCGCGGCCAAGGGCGTCGATGTGCTCTTCGTGTTGACTGGAATGCCGACACCGGTACCGGTCGATAACCTCAGTCAATCTGAGGAAAAAGTGCTCCTCAACTACAGAACGCTGCACAAGGAAGACCAGGATGCGATCAAGAGGCTGACTACGACCATGGCAGAGCAATCGACCGCTTACGCCATCTCCAGTCACGGTGCCAGTAACAAGCGTCATCCGGTGGGCGATCAGGACGTGTGAACATCGGCCCCTGGCAAGGCGACCAAAGTTTTATCAATGCAGGGCTGCATTAGTGGTAGCGTGTCGACTACGCTGCCCGGGTTATGTACGAGTCAGGTCGAGCCTTTGAGCTAGGTCTGGCTCGTGGTTTTTGCTAAGGTGACCAGCATTCGTTATGACTGTCGCGCGAGGTGTCTGCTTGATTAAGGTGCTAGTAGTCGATGACCATGATCTTGTAAGGACCGGTATCACGCGCATGTTGGCTGATATCGATGGCCTGCAAGTGGTGGGTCAGGCTGACTCCGGCGAGGAGTCGCTGAAAAAGGCGCGTGAGCTCAAACCCGATGTGGTGCTCATGGACGTCAAAATGCCTGGCATCGGCGGCCTTGAAGCCACCCGCAAATTAATGCGCAGCCATCCGGACATGAAGGTAGTGGCCGTTACTGTCTGTGAAGAAGATCCGTTCCCCACGCGGTTGCTGCAGGCCGGCGCCGCGGGCTACATGACCAAGGGGGCAGGGTTGGCAGAAATGGTCCAGGCCATTCGTCTGGTGTTTGCCGGCCAGCGCTACATCAGCCCGCAGATCGCCCAGCAGTTGGCACTCAAGTCGTTCCAGCCCCAGGTCAACAACTCGCCGTTTGACCTGCTGTCGGAACGAGAAATCCAGATTGCCTTGATGATCGTGGGCTGCCAGAAAGTGCAGACCATCTCGGATAAACTGTGTTTGTCACCTAAAACCGTGAATACCTACCGTTACCGTATCTACGAAAAGCTTTCGATCAGCAGCGATGTTGAGCTTGCATTGTTGGCAGTACGTCACGGCATGGTCGATGCCAGCGCCTGAAATGACCCAACCGTTCGATCCAAGTGCGTTTCTTGCAACCTGTAGTGGCCGTCCTGGTGTCTATCGCATGTTCGATAGCGAGGCGCGGCTGCTGTATGTCGGCAAGGCCAAGAACCTCAAGAAGCGGCTGGCCAGCTATTTTCGCAAGACGGGCCATGCGCCCAAGACGGGCGCACTGGTGGCGCGCATCGCGCAAATCGAAACCACCATCACGGCCAACGAAACCGAAGCGTTACTGCTCGAACAGACGCTGATCAAAGAATGGCGGCCGCCTTACAACATTCTGCTGCGTGACGATAAGTCCTATCCATATGTGCACCTGTCGGACGGCAACTTTCCGCGCCTGAGCATTCACCGCGGGGCTAAAAAGGCCAAAGGGCGTTATTTCGGCCCTTACCCGAGTGCCGGGGCGATTCGCGAAAGCCTGAGCCTGATGCAGAAGACCTTCCTGGTTCGCCAGTGCGAAGACAGCTTCTACAAGAACCGCACCCGGCCTTGCCTTCAATACCAGATCAAGCGTTGCAAGGGGCCTTGCGTCGGGCTGGTTGAGCCAGAGGTTTACGCCGAGGACGTGCGCCACTCCGTGATGTTTCTGGAGGGGCGCAGCAATGCACTGACCGATGAGCTGAACGCGTCGATGGAAAAGGCCGCCATGGCCCTGGACTTTGAGCGTGCGGCTGAATTACGCGACCAGATTTCATTGCTGCGGCGGGTACAGGACCAGCAAAGCATGGACGGCGGCACGGGCGATGTGGATGTGGTCGCGGCGTTCGTCAACCCGGGCGGTGCCTGCGTGCATCTGATCAGCGTGCGCGGTGGCCGGGTGCTGGGGAGCAAGAATTTCTTCCCGCAAGTGGGCATCGAGGAGGAGGTGGGTGAGGTCATGTCCGCTTTCCTGGCGCAGTACTTCCTGGGCGGCGTCGAGCGCGAGCTGCCCAATGAAGTGATTGTCAACGTGGTGCATGACGACTTCCCGACCCTGATCGATGCCATCGAGGCGCTGCGTGGCCGCGAGATGACCATCAGCCACCGGGTGCGCGGGACCCGCGCGCGTTGGCAGCAGTTGGCAGTCACCAACGCTGAACAGGCACTGTCGGCACGTCTCGCCAACCGTCAGCACGTGACCGCACGTTTCGAGGCGCTGGCCGAGGTGCTGAAGCTCGATGAGCCACCGCTACGGCTGGAGTGCTATGACATCAGCCATTCCAGCGGCGAAGCAACGGTTGCGTCCTGCGTGGTGTTTGGTCCGGAAGGGCCGATCAAGTCCGATTATCGACGTTACAACATCGAAGGCGTCACGGCTGGTGACGACTACGCCGCCATGCATCAGGCTTTGACCCGGCGCTTCAGCAAGATCAAGGACGGGGAGGGCAAGTTGCCCGATATCCTGTTGGTCGACGGCGGCAAGGGGCAACTGTCCATGGCCCGTGACGTGCTCAACGAGCTGGCGGTCCCCGATCTGATTCTGTTGGGTGTGGCCAAGGGCGCAACCCGCAAGGCTGGCTTTGAAACCCTGTACCTGAATGACGCAGCCCACGAATTTACCCTGCCGGGAGATTCTCCGGCGTTGCACCTGATCCAGCAGATCCGCGACGAAGCTCACCGCTTTGCCATCACCGGCCACCGGGCGCGGCGCGGCAAGACGCGCCGCACATCCACCCTTGAAGGCGTCGCCGGAGTAGGGCCTACGCGGCGTCGTGACCTGCTCAAACACTTTGGTGGACTGCAGGAATTGTCCCGGGCCAGCATCGAAGAAATCGCTAAAGCACCCGGAATCAGCAAAAAGCTCGCAGAGTCGATTTATGCAAACCTGCACAGCGAGTAGAATGCCCCTTCACCTCGTAGCCAGTTGTGCCGATGAATATCCCTAATCTGATCACCGTAATACGTGTCCTGCTGATTCCGATCTTCATTTTGCTGTTTTATTTGCCTTATCACTGGAGCTACATGGCAGCCAGTTCAGTCTTTGCCTTTGCTGCGGCGACTGATTGGCTCGATGGATATCTGGCGCGACGACTTGAGCAGAGCACTCCTTTCGGAGCCTTTCTCGACCCCGTCGCCGATAAATTGATGGTCGCGGTTGCACTGGTGCTGCTGGTTCAGGCTCATGCCAACCTGTGGCTGACATTGCCAGCGGCAGTGATTATCGGTCGTGAGATCGTGATCTCTGCCTTGCGCGAGTGGATGGCCGAGATCGGTGCGCGTGCGCAGGTGGCCGTGTCCAACCTGGGCAAGTGGAAAACCACGGCGCAGATGGTGGCCTTGGTCATCCTGTTGGCAAACCCGCCCGCGTTCACCTTCTGGGTGGTGTTGGGTTATGCGTTGCTGTTGATCGCAGCCGGTTTGACCTTGTGGTCAATGGTGCAATACCTGAGGGCCGCCTGGCCGCACCTGAAGACCACAACAGAAAAAAAATAAGTTTTTGAATCAAAGGCTTGACGCAGAAATTTGAGCCGCTAGAATAGCGGCCATTACCAAGATGCGGGAATAGCTCAGTTGGTAGAGCACGACCTTGCCAAGGTCGGGGTCGCGAGTTCGAGTCTCGTTTCCCGCTCCAAATATAGATCTACAGAAACTCACTGGTTTCTGGGGGTCAACGAAAAAGACGCTTCGGCGTCTTTTTTCGTTTCTGCGGTAACCACTCAAGTCCAGCACCATCCGGTGCTTTCAGTCCAGGATTCTGATGCGTACGGAATCGGTTTGTTGCTGGAGCAGTTTGCGTATCGAGATGAGCATCTGGCCCTGACCCTGTTCAGGAGTTCGCGGTGGCACTCTCAGAAATGTCTATTCAGCGCGCCCGAATCATTGGTTCTGAACAAGAACGGCAGCTTCATCGACCTGGAGCGCGCCAGCCTGGTCACCCGGCGCAACGGCAAGAAGAAATCACAACTCGCGGCATTGATGAAATACCTCGCCGGCCCTGTTTTCCAAGCAAAAGATGGCTGATGCCAGCTCTACTCGCGTGTTCATCTGCTATCAAGTCGTGCTCAGGCGGAGATTCTAAACTGCAATATCATCCTGCTGCTGATGCGTATATGGCACGATACCCCACTCAAATCTTCGTCTGATATTAAAAGCCACATCGAGAATTTTGATGGTGACACTACAATCGCTGCGTAGCACTCAGCATGAAACAGACTCAGCAGGAACTGACTTGATGGACAGCGCAAACCCGATCCTCGCCAAGGAGCGCTTGTTAGAAAGTGCTCGGCGGCTGTTCTGCCAAGAGGGCATTCAAGCAACGGGTATTGCACGACTGCTAAGTGACGCCAAGGTCGCGCGGCGGTCGTTGTATGAGAGTTATGGATCCAAGGAAAACTTGCTACGTGCGGTGTTTGATCGCGAGGCCGCGATGTGGTTTTCCTGGTTTGACAAGGAGTTGCCTCAGCGTACGGACGACCCGGAGCAGCGCCTGTTATTTTTGTTTGACCTGTTGGAGGAGTGGTTTGGAGGAGGGCGTTTTTTTGGGTGCCTGTTCACCAATGCGGTGGCCGAACATGACAAAACCTCCAGTTGGGTGCGTGATCTGGCGCAGGAGCATTTCAACCGCGTGCACGCCCGTATCGAAAACTTGACCACTGAGGCTGGATTGCGTGAACCCAACTGGGTCGCTCAGCAAATCTGCCTGCTGATTGACGGTGCCATAGCGACCGCAATGGTTTCGCGAAATGCACACAGTGCCCAAGTCGCTCGCTCCATTTTGCAAATACTGCTCCGCGAAGCGAAAAAGCCTGCCTGACCTTAGCACCGGTAGAAGCGCCATTTTTATCGCTATCGGTGCTTTGTCCAAGCTTTTATATTCCTCTGAATTATAAGATTAGTCGAAAACGTTAGTTCTGCTCCGAATGCAGAACTCACATACTCACACGCCTGCCGAGAACGATCGGTCTACCTCTTTTTGGGTGCGTGTGTGATGAGAGATTTCTTCCAGCAATTGTTCTCTGCTTCTGACTCCCGAACGACTCCCGCACTCCAGGCTAACCTGAGCCGCCGCACGTTCATGTGCGCCTGCGGCTGTGGTTTGCTGGCGATGAGCGCTACGGGCACTGCGTTACTGGCGGCTGCGAGCAAAGTCGAGGCGGCGACAGGTGGGCCGACGTTGCGAGTGGGGCACATGCCTGCCGGCTGCGTCTCTCACCTGCTCCTTGCGAAATTGCGTGGAGACTTTGCGGCGGCGGGCCTGCAGGTCGAATTGACGCAGTTCAATAGCCCAAGTGACGCGTTGCAGGCCTTATTGGCGGGGCGCCTGGACGTCATGCACGGTCCTTGGACCATGACGGCGGCTGCCTATGCCAAAGGCACCCAGGATCTACGGATCATCGGCGGCTCCGGGCAAGGCGGGATCGAGTTGGTCGCACGCAACGGCTCCGTCGCAAATCTGGACGAATTTATTGCGGCCGCGGGCAGCGGTTTGCGTGTTGGCACGTTGCGCCTGGATACCTTGGAGCTTGTTGGCTATGGATCAATGGCACGTCACGGCAAGAACTATAACGACTATCAAATGACCTTCTTCCCGAGTATGGCCGGGATGGGCGAAGCCATCGCCAATGGCCACTTGGATGTCTGCACCTTGGCCCAACCCTATGCAGAGAATGTGGTCAGCACTGTTGGCGCTGATTGAAAACTGACCCACCCTGCCGATTGAAAATTGACCCAGGACGGATTGCTGATTTTTGCCCCAGCAATTGTGGATAAGCTTAGCAGCAGTGTTCCGATTGAAGACGCATCAAGC